>Ga0209061_1000338_pt1 | contig 131281 bp, 136 predicted proteins | sample Coa_R1_10_FD_187157 | JGI IMG/M metagenome (GOLD analysis project Ga0209061, IMG submission 187157) | Surface soil microbial communities from Centralia Pennsylvania, which are recovering from an underground coalmine fire - Coalmine... | ecosystem: Environmental > Terrestrial > Soil >... | reverse complement strand
GACGGAGCTTGCCGAATGTGTCATTCGCGCGGGCTGCCGCAAGCTGGTTTTGCTCAATTCGCATGGCGGCAACAGCCCGCTCCTTAATCTCATTGCCCATGATCTGCGGGCAAGGCTCGGCGTGCTTGTTGTGCTCGCCTCTTGGCGGCGCTTCGGCGCGCCGGACGGGCTCTTTCCCGCCCAGGAGCAAGCCCATGGAATCCATGCGGGCGAGATCGAAACATCATTGATGCAAAGTTTCCGGCCAGACCTCGTGCGCGAGGAAGAGACGGGCGATTTCATCCCAGCGAGCGTTGCGCTCGAACGCGAGTTCAACTGGCTGCGCGCCGGCCGGCCAACCGGCTTTGGCTGGATGAGCCAGGATCTTTCCGTCTCGGGCGCCATGGGCGACGCGGCGGCGGCCAATGCCGGAAAGGGTGAGGCCTGCGCCGACTACGGCGCCACCGCCTTTATCGAACTGCTGCAGGACATCGACGGCTTCGATCTTACAAGATTGAAGGAGGGGCCGCTGTCTTAAGCCGGGCGCGAGATCGAAATAGTAGATTGAACTTTGTGTATCTCAATATCGCCCTCCTCTGCCTCGCGATGAACCACAAGTTGGAAGGGATTATCGTTCAAAACCCAGTCAACATAACAGCGGTTCGAGTCGATTATGCATCCATAGGCTTCAGCCTGGTTTCTAACGAGAACAATCCAATGGCCTTCTTCATCCTCCTTGCTCTCCTCGACAAGGACGAGATGAACCGCTTTGACGAGATGAACCTCTTGGCTGCTGAATGGCTCAAGCGCTCTATTCTTATCCTTAAAGCCGCCATGATCATCAAATCGCTCAATGACGTATTTCCCGCCGAATATTTCGTCATTAACGAACTGAGCGAGTTCCTCGACATCGCGAGGATAGGCCCCTTGCCAGTAGGCTGTAGCTATGTGTTCACGGACGAGGCGATGGGACTTAATCTTTTTCCAATAGAAACCCTTGTCGCGCCGCAGCAGCTCGGAGTTGACCCTGTGCTCATTGGCTAAAAAGTCTCGTGCAAACAGATAACTGAATGCATTGATAACGGAATAAAATCCGCAACAGCAATCGAGACCGCCTTGCAAGAAGTATAAAAATTCGGTCCCATCCACATTCCCCTTCCTAAAGCCATCACCTTCAAAATTTGGCATTGAACCAATTCCAAATTATCCAAATGATTTTCGCGCCGAGAATCACGCGCTTGCCGCAACTTTTGTAAATAATGATTTCCGATCCTACAAGATTGAAGGAGGGGCCGCTGTCGGAGGGTCTGTAAGGTTTGAAGCCGGAACCGGACAAAAATGTTTCACGTGAAACCTTTCCGCCCGTTTACCAGCCGCAATAGTGCTCAGTCCGCCCGCCAGGGAAACGTCCAGGTCTCCGTGAGCGCCCGCGAGCCTGTCCGCAGAAACGCGCGCAGATCGGTGGACTGGCCAGGTTCGAGCTGCACATCGATGATGGCGCGAAACCCTTTCGTATGGACGTTTGGCACAATGAAAGACCGCGTGATCTTGCCCTGGCTTGTGGAAGGAACAACCTCAACGAGTTCGGGGTCGGCAAGATAATAGGCGAGATCGCCGCCGGTGAAATCGATGATGAAGCGGCGTGAACCCGGCAGCGGCGCATCCGAAGAGCCAAGCGCGGCGGCTATCGTTTGATAGGTGTTGAGCGCGCGGCCATTTGGCGAAAGCTGCGGAAGGTCGAGGCCGGCAATGATGCGGTAGGCATAGCTGAAAGGCTTGCCCGCCTCGGGCGGATCCTTCGGAACGAAGGAGGCGACGATATTGTCGTTTGTCTCATGTCCGGTCGGCAGTTCGACGAGCTCAACCCGGCCCTCGCCCCAGCTTCCCCTCGGCTCGACCCAGAGGCTTGGGCGAATCTCATAAGCAAGATCGAGATCTTGGTAATGGAAGAAGTCCCTGTCGCGCTGCAAGAGGCCAAATCCGCGAAGATCCTTATCGAGAAAGGCGGAGACTTCGGGGTTCACCGGGTTGCGCAAAGGGCGCCAAATCCATTCGCCGGTTCCCGAATGAATAAGGAGTCCGTCCGAGTCATGCAGCTCGGGGCGAAAGTCATCGTTGAAGCGATGGTCCACCTTGCCGATGAAGAACATGGAGGTCAGCGGGGCGAGGCCGAATTTGACATTTGGCCTGCGCGGAAAAAGCTGCACGGAGGTTTCGATAGCAGTATCGACGCCGGGATAAAGATCGAAACGGTAGGCGCCGGTCGCGGACGGACCATCGACTAGGGCATAGATCGTCGCCTTATCGGCGCCGGGCTCGGGCGTCTCGATCCAGAATTCGCGAAAGAAAGGAAATTCCTCGTTTGCCGTGCCTGCCTCGACGGCGAGCGCCCGCGCCGACATACCGTAACGCTGATTGCGGCCAAGGAAGCGGAAATAGCTCGCGCCGAGGAAGGCGATGACTTCGTCGAAGACCTTCGGGCTGTTCAGCGGATAGTGCAGCCGGAAGCCAGCAAAGCCGAGATTCACCGGCAGGGGCTTGTCGATCTTGGTGCGGCCATAGTCGAAGAGAGCGGCCGAGTAGGGAATGGGCGCGGCGATCCCGTCCCGGATCAGGTTGATGGTCACCGGGCGCCGGTAGAGATGGCCGAGGTGGAACAATTGCAGCCGGAACTGGCTTCCGTTCGTGCCAAAAAAGGCTTTGTCCGGCCGGAACCTGATGTCGCGCCAGGCATCGAAATCCAGCTTGCTCAGCGCGTCCGGAAGCGCCGGTGACGCCGTATCGAAGGGCGCCGCAGAGAGCTCACGTGCGCGGCGCACGACGTCTTCGAACTCGAATCTGGGCGGCGATTCCGGCGTCTTTCCCGGCTGGGCGAATGCTGCCGGAAGAGTGAGCGGAAGAGCAGCGCCTGAGGCAATGAAGTACTTAACCAGCGTGCGGCGATTGAGGTCGGTCATGGGTATCCGGAAGGAAAGGTCATGCGCCGTTTCGACTGGCGCAGGCGCGCCACGGGTTAGCTGTCTTTTGCCGGGGCGGCAAGCGTGTCGTCATTCGGCTTCCTGTGAAATACCGGGGTCCGCCGGCTGCGAAACCGGCAGCTCAATTTTAAGTAAGATTTAATCATTCGCCCGCGTAAAGCGCGCCCTTTTCTGAAAAAAAATCTTGTAATGCAGGCCGAATCGCATATTTTCGGTTTTGCCCAATTTCGCACGTGCCTGTGGTCGTGTGTCGGTTGGCGGGGATCCGGACAAGAGGCCGGTTAACCGCTCAAATAAGGACCGGCAGCCGGAGGCGAACCGGCGAACCCCGCCAAACGGGGGACGCGACTTAAAGCAACGACGGACCGGGCTTTTTCGTCTCTGCCAGCCTCCAAAGCTGGCTTACCGAAGAGGCTTGTCTTTCTTGCCGGGCGTGCGGAGAGGGATCTCATCCCAATCCAAGCGATGGCCATGAACACTTTGGATGGCGTATTCCGCCTCATCCATGGTGTGATTGTCCAACGGCGCAGCACCAGACCGCGCGGTTTGCGAGATACTGTCTTGCAAAATACTGGCGGCCGTGGATGGCGTGTTGACGAGCGGCCGCGTCTCCAAAGCGCGGACGCGCTGGGGCATCGCCATTTACCCGAAGCTTATTCTTTCCGGCGCGCCATGCCGCGCCCTTCGAAGGGATGCCGCGATGACCGATCGTATCTTGGAGTTTCTCCGCAACCGCCATGAGGATGGGCCGTGCCTCGTCCTCGACCTCGAAGTCGTGCGCGAGAATTACATGGCTTTTACCAAGGCCCTGCCGGACACGCGCGTGTTTTATGCCGTGAAGGCCAATCCCGAGCCGCGCATCCTTGATCTGCTTGCGCGTCTTGGCTCCTGCTTCGACACCGCTTCGGTCACCGAGATCGAGCAAGTCCTTGCGGCGGGCGCCAGCGCCGACCGTATCAGCTACGGCAACACGATCAAGAAGGAGCGCGACATCAAGCGCGCCTATGAGCTTGGCGTGCGCCTCTTCGCCGTGGATTGCGAAGCCGAGGCCGAAAAAATCGCCCGCGCCGCGCCCGGATCCAAAGTGTTCTGCCGCATATTGTGCGATGGCAATGGGGCCGAATGGCCGCTGTCGCGCAAATTCGGCTGTGCACCGCAGATCGCGCCGCGCGTCCTCGAACACGCGCACCGGCTTGGTCTCATCGCCTACGGCGTGTCGTTCCATGTCGGCTCGCAGCAGCGCAACCCCTATATGTGGGACAGTGCCCTGAAGACCGCGGCCGCGATTTTCCGCGACCTGGCGGAGCGCGGGATCAGCTTGCAGATGGTCAATCTCGGCGGCGGCTTCCCAACGAAATATCTGAAGAATGTGCCGGCGGTGAGAACCTATGCGCAGGCCATTTTTCATTCACTGCGCCGCCACTTCGGCAATCACATTCCAGAGACCATCATCGAGCCGGGCCGCGGCATGGTCGGCAACGCGGGCGTGATCGAGGCCGAAGTCGTGCTGATCTCCAGGAAATCGGACGATGACAAGGTGAAGTGGGTCTATCTCGACATCGGCAAGTTCAACGGCCTCGCCGAGACGATGGATGAAATGATCCGCTACCCGATCAGGACTGCTTTCGATGGAGAGGCGACAGAGCCTTGCGTGCTTGCCGGGCCGAGCTGCGATTCCGTTGATGTGCTCTATGAGAAGGAGCCTTATCACCTTCCCGTTGGCCTCGAGATCGGATCGAAAGTGCTGATCGAGGGGACCGGCGCCTATACGGCGACCTATTCTTCGGTCGGATTCAACGGCTTCCCGCCGCTTAAGTCCTATGTGATTTAAGCGTCCGCGAGGAAACCTTCGCGGCCGGAGAGCTTCTCCACCGCCTTCATCCAAATCCTGTCCCGGACGCCGGACGAGGCTTGCTGGCCAGGCCTCTCACGGTGCGAGGGTCGTCTCAAGCAATCCCGGCCTTGCCGCCGAAGGAGGCTCAGATGGCCTTTATTTCGAATGAAGCCGCGCAAGCGCCCGCCTTTTCCGGAGCGGCCGTTGCACCACAGATCTTTGTCACCGATGAATCGCTCCATGATTTCGAGGCCCGCGAGCACTTGCTCGGCGAAGCTTTCGGCATAGGGCGATTCGAGAAAACCGTAGAGCGTTTACGCGAAGGCCGCTTGCCAGCGCCGGGTCTTGCTCTCGCCGCAAAGGAGGCAGACGAGCTCGTTGGCACCGTGCGGCTCTGGCCCATCTATGCTGGCGAGGTCCCTGCCCTTTTGCTTGGCCCGCTCGCGGTTGCCAAAAGCCATCGCTCGCGCGGCATTGGCCGGCGGCTCATGGGGGAAGCGTTGTTCCGTGCCGCGGCTTCAGGGCATAGAGCCATTCTGCTCGTCGGCGACGCACCTTATTATGAGCCTTTCGGATTTGCCCGCCGCCATACGCTCGGCCTCGTGCTCCCCGGCCCGGTGGATGACGCGCGCTTTCTCGGGTGCGAGCTCAAAGCCGGCGCATTGAAAGACGCGAAAGGTCTCGTGACGCCAGCCGGCGCGCGCGCCGCTCCAGCATATGATGGTATTTTTGAACTGCGCCGCGCGGCTTAGCTTGCGTGAACTGGCTTATCCGTCTCATGCCGTCACAACGCGGTCATATCCCTCATTATGAATTTACAGGAAGCCGCAAGCTTGAAGCTTACGGCTCCTTCTTGTACCGCTAAGCGCGGCCCGCATCCTTTTGACCCTTCCGGAGAACACCAATGCCGCAATGGCCCGTGCACGGCACGATTACTGGTCCAATTGTCATGATCGGCTTCGGCTCGATCGGGCGTGGCATGCTGCCGCTCATCGAACGCCATTTCAAATATGATAGATCGCGCTTCACCGTCATCGACCCTGAGGACAAGGACCGTCATCTCCTCGACGAGCGCGGAATTGCTTTCGTGCACAAGGCCCTCACCCGCGAAAATTTCGTCGATATCCTGAAGCCGCTTCTCACAAAAGGCGGCGGCCAGGCGTTTGTCGTCAATTTGTCGGTTGAGGTTTCCTCGGCCGCGATCATGCGGCTTTGCCATGAAGTTGGGGCGCTTTGCATCGATACGGTCGTCGAGCCCTGGCCCGGATTTTACACGGATACGCGGCTGACGGCATCAGAGCGTTCGAACTACGCCCTGCGGGAAGAGATCCTCGATCTGCGCCGCGCGCTCGGCAAGGGGCCAACTGCGATTTCTTGCTGTGGCGCCAATCCGGGCATGGTCTCCTGGTTCGTCAAGCAGGCGCTTTTGAATATCGCGGCCGATTGCGGCATCAAATCGGGTCAGCCTTCCTCGCGTGAGGACTGGGCGCGGCTGGCGCAAGCTACCGGCGTCAAGGGCATTCATATCGCGGAGTTCGACACCCAGCGCGCGGCCGTGGCAAAGCCGCGCGGCGTTTTCGTCAATACTTGGTCAGTCGAGGGCTTCATCTCGGAAGGGCTGCAGCCCGCAGAGCTCGGATGGGGAACCCACGAAAAGCACATGCCGCCGGAAGGAAAGCGCCACGCTTTCGGATCTGACTGCGCAATCTATTTGCAGCGCCCAGGCGCAGGCACGAGGGTGCGATCCTGGACACCGACCGCAAAGGCGCAGCACGGCTGGCTCATCACCCACAATGAATCGATCTCGATTGCCGATTACTTGACCCTTCGCGACGGCGAGCGAGTCGTCTACCGGCCAACCTGCCATTATGCCTATCGCCCATCCGACGACGCCGTGCTGTCGCTCGATGAGATGGCGGGGCGCCAATGGCAGCAGCAGGAAAAATCGCATATTCTCGACGAGAACGAGATCGTCGATGGGATCGACGAACTCGGCGTTCTGCTCTACGGCCATCCGAAGAACGCCTATTGGTATGGCTCGCAGCTTTCGATCGAGGAAACTCGGCGGATCGCTCCCTATCAGAATGCCACCGGGCTTCAGGTGAGTTCGGCGGTGCTTGCCGGCATGGTTTGGGCTCTCGAAAATCCTGCCGCGGGCATTGTCGAAGCCGATGATCTCGACTTCCGCCGCTGTCTCGAAGTTCAGCTTCCCTATCTCGGCCCGGTCACGGGGCACTACACCAACTGGACACCGATCGAAGGCCGCTCCGTACTCTTCCCCGAGGACATCGACGAGGAAGACCCCTGGCAATTCAAGAATGTGCTGGTGCGGTGACAAGGAAACAGAAGGATGCCTTTTGCATTCTGGCCGACAGCGCCAGCCATATCCCAGAGCTGGCTCAATTTTCTCGACTTCGCATCAGCAAGGGCGGACGGCACCTGGCTCTTCCGGGGGCACGGAGATGCCTCTTGGGAACTTATTCCCGCGATAGCCAGGCAGCCTTCCGTATCGGCTTACCGCCTCGCGGATGAGAAGATTCTATTCGAGGAATTCGTCCGCGAGGCAGAGCATTATGTTGATGCGGAGGCGTGCAGCGAGCTTGAATGGCTCGCTCTCGCGCACCATCATGGCCTGCCAACGCGGCTGCTCGCCTGGACTGCCAATCCTCTCATTGCCGCATGGTTCGCCGCGAGCGAGGAATTTACGGCATATGAAGGGAAAATCCTCGCGCTCCGCGTTCCGTCAATCCGCCGCTTGAAGAGTGCCCCAGTCTTCGGCACACCGGAGGCTGGGGCGGTGATCGTGGACATATATCCGCGTGCTGCCCGCACCAGCACCCAGCAAAGATATTTCTCACTCCATCCCGATCCGCAAACGCCGTGGCTGCCTTCGCCGCCAGCTTACGACGCCGCCGCATTCATGGTTCCAGCTTCGGAAAAGGCCGATTTTCGCAGGCTGCTGCACATATTCGGCTATGATGCGCAACGGATCTTTGGGGATATGGATGCTCTTGGCAAGACGCTGGGCTGGCGCTTCCGGCAAAGATGAGAATTTGGAACGAACCAATGTCTTTTGATGAACCGCTCATGGCGAGTGAGGCAGGTCCGGCGATGTTGGACGAAATCGTTAACACCGTCACCCGTTATGGGGTGGAAAGCTCGGAGCAATGGCTCGCGCTTTTTAATGACATGCCTGGCGTTGCTTATTTCGCGACGGATCTCGATCCGCGTTCTTTCGAAAGAGACGCAACAAAAGGCACCTGGCTCGGCCGGGCGGAATTGCTCCTGAAAGCCCCCGCCGAGCTGCGGCCAGGGCAAGACTTGCAAGAGGTATCATTCACCCTGCCTGTCCGGGTTCTCTTGTCCGAAGAGGGCGGCGAGCTTTCCGTCGCGGCTTTCGATTTTTATTCAGGCGGCGGGAGCGAAACGCCAGCGGAGCAGGCCGAGCTTGAGATTGGCCCGCCCAAAACGATCGGCTGGGGACCTTTCACAGGTCTCATCGAGGAGTAAAACTTTCTGCCTATTCCGCGGCGAGCTTCACCGGGGCCGGAGCCGCGCGGAACTGCTCCAGCAAGCTTTGCTCTTCTGCTTTGGCGGCCTGCAGATGCCGCATCTTCACATGGCCATAGCCGCGGATTTTTTCTGGTATCGCGGCGAGCGCCACCGCGATGGCATGATTGCCTGGGGTAAGATGGGCCAGGATTTCCTCAAGCAAAACTTCATAGTCTACAATCAATTGGCGCTCGATACGGCGGTCCTTTGTGTAGCCGAAAATATCGAACACCGTTCCGCGCAACCCTTTGAGCCGGGCGAGGCCGCGGAAAACGGGCATCATCCAAGGCCCGAAATGTGATTTTACCGGCTCACCTTTTTCATTCTTCCGGCCGAGAACCGGCGGCGCAAGGTGAAATTCGAGGCGAGTCTCGCCTTCGAATGAGGCCTCAATCTGTTTTGCGAAAGAGCCATCGCTATAGAGCCTTGCGACCTCATATTCATCCTTGATCGCAAGCAGCTTGAAATAATAGCGCGCAACGGCCCCGGTGAGCTCTTGCTTGCCGGGCACCTTTGCCCGCTCGATCTCCTCGGCCCGCCTCACCAAAGCGATATAGCGCCGGGCCAGGGCCTCGTCTTGATAGGCGGTCAAAAAAGCAACGCGCCTTTCGATGACCTCATCGAGGGTTCGCGACGCCGCCTGCATGGGAACGTTCCGGCGCAGAGGCGACGCGATTGTGTCAACCGCAGCAGGATTGGCGGCCGCACGGCGGCCCCATAAGAACGCCGCCTGGTTCATCTCAACTGCTTCGCCATTAAGAGCGATCGCGTGCAACAGCGATGACTCATCGAGTGGCACGCGGCCTTTCTGCCAAGCATAGCCCAGCATGAACATATTGGCAGCGATCGAATTGCCGAGCAGTGCCGTTGCGATGCCCGTCGCATCGATGAAACTGACGGTTTCTCCGGCAGCATCACGGATCGCTGCTTTGATCCGCTCCGGGTGGAGCGAAAAATCGGGATTGTGAGTGAAGTCGCCCGGAAAAATCTCCGCCGTATTGACGATAAAAGCGCTCTCATTATGCCGTACGGCCGCAAGCACTTTCTTCGTGCCGGAGACGGCGAGATCGCAGCCGAGCACCAAATCGGCTTCGCCCGCCGCGACGCGGATCGCATGAATATCCTCGGGCTTGGCGCCGATCTTGACGTGGCTGTAGACGGTGCCCCCCTTCTGGGCGAGACCCGCCATGTCGATCGAACCGCAGCCCTTGCCTTCGAGATGAGCCGCCATGCCCAGAATGGCTCCGATGGTGACCACCCCTGTGCCGCCGGCGCCAGTGACGAGAATTCCATAGGGCTTGGCGCCAATCTCCGGAACGGCAGGCCGCGTGAGTTCCGGAAAATCATGATCTAGCCTGATGCCGGCTTTCCTTGGACTGCCGCCATGAACCGTGACCAGGGCTGGGCAGAAACCATCGAGACAAGAATAATCCTTGTTGCAGCTCGATTGATCGATCACCCTCTTGCGGCCGAATTCGGTTTCGAGCGGCTGCACCGAGACGCAGTTAGATTTAACCCCGCAATCCCCACAGCCCTCGCAGACGAGTTCATTGATGAAGACCCGCTTTGGCGGATCCGGCAATTCCTTCTTTTTGCGGCGGCGGCGTTTTTCTGCCGCGCAGGCCTGATCGTAAATCAGCACCGTAACGCCGGGCGTTGCCGCGAGCTCGCGCTGCACACGATCGAGTTCATGGCGGTCCTTGACCACGAGCCCTTCCGGCCAATGTGTGCCTCGCGGATATTTGTCCGGCTCGTCGGTGACCACCACGATGCGCTTGACATTCTCGGCGGCCACCTGGCGCGCGATCATCTCGACGGTGAGGCCGCCCTCGAGGTGCTGGCCGCCGGTCATCGCCACGGCGTCATTGAAAAGAATCTTGTAGGTGATGTTGACGCCGGCAGCGGCGGCAAAACGGATCGCGAGAAGACCGGAATGGTCATATGTGCCATCACCGAGATTCTGGAACACATGCTCCCGCTGCGAGAAAGGCGCCTCTCCAACCCAATTCGCGCCCTCGCCTCCCATGTGGGTAAAGCCTTCGGTCGAACGGTCCATCCACTGAACCATGTAATGGCAGCCGATTCCGGCATAGGCGCGCATGCCTTCGGGCACTCTCGTCGAGGTGTTATGCGGGCAGCCAGAGCAGAAATAAGGCGTGCGGACAGCCACATCCCCGGCGCTCGCAAGCGCCGCCTGCATGCGTTCGAGCTTGCGCACGCGCTGTTCAAGATCCTCGCTTTGGGTGAAGCGTAACAGGCGCCTCCCGATCGCAATCGCGATATCATTGGCATCGAGCGAGCCGGTGACCGGGAACAGCCAGTTCCCCTCTTCATCCTTCTTGCCGACGCAGATGGGCTGGCTCGGCGAGCCATAAAGCTCCTCGCGCAGCTGCACTTCGATCAGGGAGCGCTTTTCCTCGACAACGATGATCAGTTCGAGCCCGCGCGCGAATTCACGCAGACCCGCGGGCTCGACCGGCCAGGTGCAAGCAAGTTTCATGACCCGCAAGCCGAGCCTGTTCGCGGCAATCTCATCGATGCCAAGATCATCCATCGCCTGGCGGACATCGAGATAGGATTTGCCCGCCGTAATCACGCCAATTTTTGCATTCGGACCGCCAGAGGTGATGATCCTGTTGAGCCGGTTGGCCTGGAGCCAGGCCACCATGGCGTCGCGCTTATAGTTTTGCAGGCGCTTTTCCTGATCGAGAACGGTGTCGCGCGCCCTTATATTGAGGCCGCCCGGCGGCATGATGAAATTCGCGGGAACAACCGCCTGCACGCGATCGAGCGAGACATCGATAGAGCCTGTCGACTCGACGGTATCCTTCAGGCATTTAAGGCCGACCCAGGCCCCCGTGAAACGGCTCATTGCAAAGCCGTAAAGCCCATAATCGACAATTTCCTGCACACCGGCCGGAGAGAGAACCGGTATCATCTTATCGACGAAGCTGAACTCGGACTGATGCGCGGTCGTCGAGGATTCGGCCGTATGATCATCCCCCATCAGGGCAAGCACGCCGCCATAGCGCGAGGTGCCAGCAAGATTGGCGTGGCGCAGGACATCGCCGCTGCGGTCGACGCCCGGCCCCTTGCCGTACCACAGCGAGAAGACACCATCATATTTGCCCTCCCCGCGCATCTCGGCCTGCTGCGCGCCCCAGATGGCGGTGGCGGCAAGATCCTCGTTGAGGCCCGGTTCAAATTTTATTCCGGCTGCGTCGAGCTGGCGCTTGGCGCGCAGGAAAGCCAGATCAAGGCCGCCAAGGGGGGAGCCGCGATAGCCGGAAAGGAAACCCGCCGTCGAAAGGCCATTGCGCCGGTCGAGCTCTTTTTGCATGAGCAGCAGCCGCACAATAGCCTGCGGCCCGGAGACGAAGATCCGCCGCTTTGTTAAATCATATTTATCGTCGAGTGAGGTGGATCGGAGATCCTGGGGCAGGTCGACCGGGCCTTTCACCGCCTCCGCCATCGCTTTTTCTCCTGCCGGACGCCCGCCCGGCCATGCGGAAATCTCTCCCGCAATGGCGGGAATATAGGCGGAAATGCCCGAATTTCCAAGGTTTGGCAGGCTTTTCCACCGGCAAGCGCCGGTTAGATGCCCGGAAGAGCTATTCGGCCAGCTCGCGCAGTTTCATTTGCCTGTAATGATAGGCGGGTGCGCTTCCCGCGCCTTCGCCCTGAGCCGCAATCCCGGCAATTTCCGCATGATGCGGTGAGAGGTGGCAGACGGGATCGGCTTCGCGCGCATCGCCCGTGAGTGCGAACGCCTGGCAGCGGCAGCCGCCGTAATCAATTGTCTTGCGCGGACAGGAGCGGCAAGGCTCACGCATCCAGCCATCTCCCCGGAAGGCATTGAAAGCGGGCGAATTGAACCAGATGTCCTCGATAGAACGCTCCCGCGCATTCCAGAATTCGAGGCCCGGAATGGTTTCAGCCGCGTGACAAGGCAGCACCTTGCCTGAGGGCGTGACATTGAGCCCGCGCTTGCCCCAGCCGCCCATGCAGGCCTTCGGATAGCGGGCATGGTAGTCGGGGACCACGTGATCGATGACGATGACGCCGCTAAGGCTCTTCTTGAGGGCTTCGACCTCGGCGATCGCCGCCTCGGCCTCGGCCCGCGACGGCATCAGCGCGGCGCGATTGAGCATTCCCCAGCCATAATATTGCGTATGTGCGATTTCGATCCGCCGCGCTCCGAGTTCTACCGCAAGCCCGACCATTTTTCCGGCGCGGCTGATATTGGCGCGGTGAATGACCGCATTAATGGTGAGCGGCAGGCCCGCCTCCGTGATCCAGCCAGCCGCGGCCCGCTTGCGGGCGAATGCGCCCTCATAGCCCGCGATCTTGTCAGCCGATGCGGCATCGGCATCCTGAATCGCGAGCTGCACATGGTCGAGCCCTGCGGCCGAGAGTTGTTCAATGCGTTCCCTGGTGAGGCCAATCCCGGAGGTAATGAGGTTGGTATAGAGCCCAACCTTCGCACAATGCGCGACGATCTCAACGAGATCCTGCCGTGAGGCTGGTTCGCCGCCGGATAGATGCGCATGGAGAACGCCGAAGGCGGCAGCCTCCGAGAAAATGCGCTTCCACTCCGCGGCCGGAAGCTCATCCTCCCGCGCATCAAGCACGAGAGGATTGGAACAATAAGGGCAGCCGAGAGGGCATCGATGCGTCAGCTCGGCAAGGATGGCAACCGGCGCTCCAATTCTGCCTTGCTGCGGAGGGGTCATAGATCCACCATGCGCTTGGCCGCGAGCTCGCCGAGGAGCGCCCGCACATCCGCCTCGACCCGCGCGCGGTCGGCGGAGAACTGCGCCGCAAGATCATCGACGATCGCTGAGAAGGTGGCAGTCCCGTCGCAGCGTTTCAAGATCTCGACCGCGATTTCGTTCGCCTTGATCACGCGCTCAGGAGCGAGCAAGAGCCATTCGTGCCGCGTCTCATCATATTTCAACCGGACGCCGCGCGGCAGGCGCGGCTTTGACAGAGTGCTCAGCTCGCTCGCTTCCATCAGGCGGCCCGGCCCTGTGCCACCTTGCTTCCCGGCACCCAGGCGCCAGGCGGGATCGCACCATCGACATAAGCGCTCCAGAGCGCGTCGAGCTGCGCCCAAAGCTCGGAGCATTTGAATTCCAGCGCTGCAAGAACAGAGTCCTGCTCGGCCCGGGTCGTCGCGTGTTTTTTTACATAGTCGAGGGCAAAGTCGGCGTCGCGCTTGGCCTGCACCGGGCGCTGCGAAAAATAGGCAAGTGTGTCCTTGCTCACGAAATCATAATGCGCCAGCATTCCTGCCATCCGCTCGCCGATGATAGTTGGAGAAAACAATTCGGTCAGCGAAGACGCCACTGCCTCCAAAAGGCTCCGGCTGCGGCAGAATTCGCGATAGGCATCAACGGCAAAACGGGTCGCCGGCAAAATGCCCTGCGTCGAGATCACATATTCGCGGGAAAACCCGAGGCTGTCTGTCAGTTTCAGCCAGCGCTCAATGCCGCCGTCGCCTTCCCGCACGCCATCGTGATCCTCGATGCGCTTGCGCCACTGGCGGCGATCGGCGGGATCGGACATTTTTGTCAGGATCGTTGCGTCCTTGATCGGAATCATCGCCTGATAATAGTAGCGGTTGAGCGCCCAGGCCTGCACTTCTTCATAAGTGCATTGGCCGCTGTGCAGGCGGCGATGGAAACGGTGATGATTATGATAGCGCTCGGCCCCGATTTGGCGGAGGCGGGCTTCGAGTTCGTCATGCGATAAGAGCTGGCCGGTAGCACTCATAGAAAAACCTCCATGCCATCATAGGCAATCTCCCAGCCCGCGCGCACGGCTTCGGCACGCTGCGGCGAGTCTTCGATCAGGACCGGGTTCGTATTGTTGATATGCACGAATATCTTGCGTCCAATGCCGCAAGAAGAGAGCCGTTTCAGCGAGCCCTGCTCGCCGCTCATCGATACATGCCCCATGCGCAGCGCGGTTTTCTTCGACAGACCCAAGGTGATCATCTCATCATCCGTAAAGGTAGTGCCATCAAAGAAAAGCAGCGCAGCTCCCGAGAGTTTCTTGAGGACCCGTTCGTTGATGTCGGAGCAGCCGGGCACGTAGAAAAAGCTCTTTGCGCCATCGCTGATCTCAAGCCCCACCGTCGTCTCGGTCTCCGCGCCGATCGCGAGATTTTCGTCCTCGAGATAAAGCGCAACTTTCCCTGGAACCGCGAAAGGTCTCACGAAGAGTCCGAGGCCCGTATCCACAAGCGCGCCGAGCTCGGCTGGCCGCCGCTCGACAAGATCCTTGTTTAGAACGGCAAACATTCCGGCGTCCACCTGCGCCAAGGTCGCACCCGTTCCGAATATGGTGAAATTTTGCTGCTCGCGAAGGGTCAAAAGCCCGGCGAGGTGATCAACATCGGCGTTGGTGACGAAGACAGCCTTAATCGGCGATTGCCGCTTCGCGCCGCGCGGATGCAGGGACGGCGAGGCAATGATCTGCTGACGAAGATCGGGGGATGCGTTGAGAAGCAGCCAGCGCTCACCATCGGCGGTGACGGCAAGCGAGGATTGGCTGCGCGGCTTGACGCGCTTATCTCCGTTCCAAGCAAGCTGGCAAACCGGGCAGAGGCAATTCCATTGCGGAAAGCCGCCACCCGCTGCCGAGCCAAGCACCAGAATGCGCAAGGCGCGCGCCAATCAATTTAGAAAGTGCCAGGGGTGTCAGATTTCGGCAGAAAGGTAGCTCGTCACTTCCATGCCGATGCAGATTTCGGTGATTACGGGGGTTGTCCAAGTCATGTCTGCTACTGCCTCCATCCGGGCGCGGCCTTTGGGCCTCGCACTTCGTTTCCATACCCTGAACAGATTTCAACTCTGTCCTGGCCCTGTTTAGCATCGCACGGCGCTTATTGCCATGAGATTTTTTGCAGCATTTCCGCTTAAAAAGGCCGAACCAAGGCGCCTGGTCAAAGCCAGGGGCGCCCAGCCTTCGCTCTCTGCTCGAACTCCTCGATGAGGGCAGATTTTTCAAGGGTCAAACCGATATCGTCGAGACCGTTCAAGAGGCAGTGCTTGCGGAAGGGGTCGATATCGAAGTGAATCACTCCGCCGTCGGGGCCGCGAATCTCCTGAGCGCCGAGATCGACTGAGAGCGTCGCATTGGCACCGCGCTTGGCGTCGTCCATGAGCTTGGCAAGATCCTGGCGCGAGACGACAATGGGTAAAATGCCATTCTTGAAACAGTTATTATAAAAAATGTCGGCAAAGCTCGTGGAAATCACGCATCTAATGCCAAAATCAAGGAGCGCCCAGGGAGCGTGCTCACGCGAGGACCCGCAGCCAAAATTATCTTCCGCAACGAGGATCTTGGCGTTGCGATAGGCGGGCTTGTTCAGAACGAAATCGGGATTTTCACTGCCATCCTCGTTGTAGCGCAGCTCGGCGAACAGGCCCCGGCCAAGACCGCTGCGCTTGATCGTTTTAAGATACTGCTTCGGGATGATCATGTCGGTGTCGGCATTGGTGATTTCGAGCGGTGCCGCGACACCTGTAAGGGAGACGAATTTTTCCATTTTGTCCTGGCTGCCTTTTAAGCCTGCACCCGCAGGCGCAAACCTATGTGTGCCTCAAAAGATAATAAGAGGAACGAGAGATGCGCCGAATGCCGGAGCAGGCTCTTATCAAAGCACCGTCCCCGAAGCAAACGGGCGTGCCATCGAAGGCATCGGAGGGGCCGTTACAAAGCTTGGCAATCGCCCATTGCTCCGGCTAGGGACGCGGTGTAGCCGCAACACTTGGCGGCAGGATTGGCAGCACCACCTCTGGCTGGCGGCCCGTCAGGGATTTGAGGAATTCCGCCACCTTGCCGATCTCGTCTTCGCTCAGCTTTTGGCCAAGCTGGGCCTCAGCCATCACCGCCACGGCCCGTTTCAGGTCCCAGACCCGGCCGCTGTGGAAATAAGGAGCGGTCAATTCGACATTGCGCAAGGCCGGAACCTTAAAGACGTATTTATCGCTGATCTGCTTGGTGATCGTAAAGCGGCCCCAATCATCCGGCGGCAGCAGCTCCGAAGGCGGATCCTTGACCGTTCCAAATCGCGCATACATGCCGCCGCCGATATTGATGCCATTGTGACAATTGGCGCACCCCTTATCGGCAAAAATCTTCAAGCCCTCCTTTTGTTCTTGCGATAGAGCCTCATCGTCTCCCTTGAGCCAGCGGTCGAAGGGAGAATCGGGCGTAATCAGCGTCGACTCGAAGAGGGCAATCGCCTTTCCGACATTATCATACTGGATCGGATCGGCTTCCGCGGGGAACGCCTTTTTGAAAGCATCAACATAGCCGGGGATGCCCTTGAGCTCTTCGACGGCATGCTGCCTCACGATGTTCATTTCCGCCGGGCTCGTCATCATCGGGCCGCCCCGTGATGTTAGGAGAGCCTTGGGATTAGCCATGACGGAGCTTACCACCTGCTCCTTGAGATCGGAGGCGCGCCCATCCCAAAACTGCATCTTGTTGAAGACGGCGTTCAGGACCGTCAGCACCTTGCGGCCGCCGAGCTGCTGGCTGTGACCGATCGACGGCGAGCCGCCGCCGCCCATCGAGATGTTGTGACAGCTGCTGCAGCTAATGTCGTGATTCTCGGAGAGGCGCGGGTCAAAATACAGCATCTTGCCGAGCGCCAGCTTCTCGGGCGTGGCAGGCTCTCCAGGCAGAGAAGGCGGCGTCTCCGGAATCGGCTCGAAAAGGCCCTTAGCCTGATCGCGCAGCGGATCGGCCGCGGCGGCAGAGCCGGCCATGAGCAATGCGAGAAACGCAATCATCCGCAAACGCATTTTCCCGATCCACTTTTATCGAGCTATCGCTGTGATTAGCTAGCATGGCAAAAGAGAACCCACAACTTGGTCACCAAGAGGCGGGTTCTCTCATAAGCTCACGCCCGCGGCTGCGCACCTAGGGTTGGGGACGCGGTGTGGTGGCGACGCTCGGCGGCAGGATTGGGAAGACGACCTCCGGCTGGCGGCCCGTCAGGGATTTGAGAAACGCCGTCACCTTGTCGATCTCGCTCTCATCGAGTTTCTGGCCAAGCTGGGAGACGCCCATGATCGCGACGGCCTGTTTCAGATCCCAGGCATGCCCGCTGTGGAAATAGGGCGCCGTCAACTCGACGTTGCGCAAGCTCGGAACCTTGAACACATAATCGTCGCTTACGGTTTTGGTGACCTGATAGCGGCCCCGGTCATCTGGCGGCAAATACTCCCAGCCAGGCTTTTGGACCACGCCGAAGGGCGCATACATGCCGCCGCCGACGTTGATACCATTGTGGCAGTTGGAGCATCCCTTATCGACGAAGATCTTCAGGCCCTGCTTCTGATCCTGCGTCAGCGCCGCGTCGTCGCCCTTAAGCCAGCGGTCAAAAGGCGAGTCTGGCGTAATGAGGGTAGCTTCGAAAACGGCGATGGCCTTTCCGATATTGTCATATTGGATGGGATCGGCCTCGCCTGGGAAGGCCTTCTTGAAGGCATCAACATAGCCGGGAATGCCCTTAAGCTCCTCGATGGCACGCTCCTTGGTCATCCCCATTTCCACGGGATTGACGATCGGTCCGCCCGCCTGCTCTTTGAGATCGGCGGCACGGCCATCCCAAAACTGCGCCTTGTTGAAGACGGCATTCAGCACCGTCGGCGCGTTCCGGCCGCCGCGCTGCCAGTTGTGGCCGATGGACACCGAGCGTCCATCCGCTCCGCCCATTCCGATGATATGGCACGTCCCGCAGCTGATGTTGTGGCTCTCCGAGAGGCGCGGATCGAAATAGAGCATCTTGCCGAGCGCGATTTTTTCGGGCGTCGAAGGGTTGCCCGGCTGCGCCGGAGGCGTCTCGGGGATCGGCTCGAAAATGTCCTTGACTTGATCGCGAAGAGGGTCGGCTGCGGCCGCGGGAGCAGCCATCAAGATTACAAGAAACGGCACAAAAATTGGCAGGCGCATTTTTCGGCTCACCTTCTGTCAAGCTATGACTGCGGTGAGCTAGCACAAGAAGAAAGCAGTCTCAACGTGATCAGCGCTTTTTGCGCAGGTGCAGCCCCCCTTAGCATTGCGAGCAGATTGTCGCGGCATGGCATTGGGTCTCTGCGGTGCGCCTAAACCTTCACGAAAAATTGCAGGAGAGAAGGCAGCCGGGTTTTGACGAAATTTGCATGGACGGCCCTCGCGCGGTTTTGGAAGTGCCGCATTTGACTATCTCCCCGCTCTGGGCGAGCCTTCGCGAGCGGCGCATAAGTCAGCCAGGAGACCCTCATGTTCTCGTCCAGCATCCCCATCAGTTCCGAAGGCGGCGACAATAGTTTCCAGAATAACATTCCAGATCCCGTGACGTCCGGAAAGGAACTTCCAACCTTCAAATTCGAACTGGAAAAATCCGAGGGGCGTGTGATTGACGGCAGCTATGGCAAGGAGGCCACGGCAGCTCAATTGCCGGTCTCCAAAGCGCTTGCAGGTGTTTCCATGCGCATGCAGCCGGGTGTGATGCGGGAGCTTCATTGGCATGCCACGGCAGCGGAGTGGGCTTTTGTCACCGAGGGTCATGTGCGCACCACGGTCATCGACCCTCAGGGCTGCTCGGAGACCAATGACTTCGGTCCGGGCGATATCTGGTATTTCCCGCGCGGCCATGGCCATGTCTTAGAGACCCTCGGCGATAAGCCGTGCCACTTTGTTCTTGTTTTTGACAACGGATATTTTTCGGAATTCGGCACCTTCAGCATCACCGACTGGCTCGGCCATGCCCCGAAGGAACTCCTTGCCAAAAATTTTGGGCTTCCAGCCTCTACCTTCGAAAATTTCCCGAAAAACGAGGTTTATTTTGCCAGAGGAAAGATCCCGCCTGCGGTCCCCTCTGTTCCTCTGCAAGGCTGGAAGACACCGCCATTAACCCATAAGTACAGTCTTCTTTCCCAGAAGCCCTATGAAACATTCAAGGGCGGGCTCGAATGGCGTGTAGACGGCTCTCAATTTCCCATTTCCACCACTATGACGGGCGTCGTTCTTGAGATGGAACCTGGCAGTCTCCGAGAGTTGCATTGGCATCCCAATGCCGCCGAGTGGCAATATGTGCTCAGCGGCGATTTCCGTGTGACGCTTTTCGGTTCGCAGGGAAGATGGCGCCAGGAAAATCTTGGCAAGGGCGATGTCGGCTATATTCCTCAGGGCTTCGGGCACTCAATAGAAAACACCGGGCGTGAGAAGGCGCGCATCCTTATCGTCTTTAACAGCGGGCATTACCAGACGATCGATCTGTCTCAATGGATTGCCGGAAACCCCGCTGACATTCTTGCGACGAATTTTTCTCAAGATGCAGCAGTGTTTGAAAAGTTTCCGCGCAAGGATGTGTTCATGACGGGATAGGCAAGTGCTCTGAAACAGAGCTTAGCCTTCATCCCGGGGTGGAAGAAGATTGAAGCGAGCATTGGCCCTGGGATGTTGCAAAACTCAAGAATTTTGCTTGAAGCTTAGAGCCTTGATTGAAAAGACTTTTTTGGTGCAAAAAATCCGGTGCAACATGATTTTGATTTTTTCGCACCCTTCCCTTCACTCACGAGCGCCAGCACTGGCATGGCTTGACCAGATACCGTAACCGCCTCATCCAATCTCCTTCAGCTTCTTCGCCACACGCGGAGCAAAATAGGTGAGGATCGCATCGGCGCCCGCGCGCTTGAATCCGAGAAGACTCTCCATCATGACCTTGCCGCCGTCCAGGAAACCGCGCTCCGCCGCCGCCATGATCATCGCGTATTCGCCTGACACCTGATAGGCGAAGGTTGGCACGCCAAAGCGCTCCTTCACCCGATACACGATATCGAGATAAGGCAGACCGGGTTTCACCATCACTATGTCGGCGCCTTCCTCGATGTCCTGCGCCACCTCGCGCAAGGCCTCACCGGAATTTGCCGGATCCATCTGATAGGTCCGCTTGTCGCCAATAAGAGTCGCATTGGTGCCGACGGCATCGCGGAAAGGCCCATAAAAACCGGAGGCATATTTCGCGGCATAAGCCAAAATCTGCACTTCCTCGAAATCTTGCGAATCAAGCCCCGCGCGAATCGCGCCAACGCGCCCATCCATCATGTCGGAAGGCGCGATGATATCGGCGCCCGCGCGCGCCTGGTTCAAGGCCTGCTCGACGAGGATGAAAACCGTCTCGTCATTCACGATCTTGCCGCCGCGCAAAATTCCATCATGGCCATGACTCGTATAAGGATCGAGCGCGACATCGGTGATGAGGCCGATATTTGGCACCTCGCGCTTGATCGCACGGCAGGCGCAGCAGACGAGATTTTCTGGATTGAGCGCCTCGCTCGCCTGTTCGTTGCGAAGGCCAGGCTCCGTGAATGGAAACAGCGCCAGGGCGGGAATTCCGAGATCAGCCGCCTCGGCCGCGGCGCGCACGGCTTCATCGACGGAAAGGCGCTCAACGCCCGGCATGGAAGAAACGGGCTGGCGCGTCTTTTCACCTTCGCAGATGAAAATCGGCCAGATGAGATCATCGGCGGTCAGCGTGTTTTCGCGGACGAGTCTCCGCGCCCAATCCGCCTTGCGGTTGCGCCGCAAGCGTGCGGTGAGATTGAGTTTCTTTGCCCCGCCAGGGGCGGCTGGCATCTCCAGGTCGCGTGCGGGTTCATGTTTTTGGCGCTGAGGCGAAGGCCAGACCATGGAAGGCTCCGGTTTGAAATCCAGTCACTTCCTAGCACGGACAAGGGGCCTACTTCCAAATCTTTGTCGCTTCGGCTTGTTACGAAGGTTCAGCCGGGGGCGACAGGATTTCCCGCGCCTTGACGATTGCCTCCGGCTGCTGCGCGGACTTGGCCGCGAAGGCAAGGAGCAGCTTCTCATCGCTTGCCAGGTGATCGAGAAGCGCCGCCAGAAATCCGGGTTCAGCTGCCGCCGCCCGCAGATTATCGAGGCCAATGCCGGAAAGAGTCAAAAAACGGTCAAGAAGCGCGGGATCCGTGGCGAGAAAGTTTAGCGCCTCGATTGCGATGGCTTCGGCTGCGGATTTGGTGAGTTTGGGCTGTCTTCCCGGCGGCAACCCAAAATTGAGATTTTGCATGATAACGATTTCCCTTTCGTCACTTTCTATCCATTAACGGCCTCTAGGGCTGGATTTTTCGGGGCGGCCGTCCACCGCCCGGAACCGGGTATTTCCGATGCAAAAAAACATTCTGATCGTAGAAGACAATGAACTGAACATGAAGCTCTTCAATGATCTTTTGGAAGCGCATGGGTACAGGACGATCCAAACGCGCAGCGGCGTCGAGGCGCTCAATCTGACGCGCCTGCACAAACCCGATCTCATTTTGATGGATATTCAATTGCCGGAAGTATCCGGGCTCGAGGTCACCAAATGGATCAAGGACGATGAGGCGCTGCGCCACATACCAGTCATCGCAATCACCGCCTTCGCCATGAAGGGCGACGAGGAGAAAATCAGGCAGGGCGGTTGCGAAGCTTATCTTTCAAAGCCGATTTCCATCGTGAAATTCCTGGAAACCGTGCGCGCTTATCTCCGCGAGCAATAGGCTTATGCATGCTTTACAGTTTACGAAATTGCGGTGGCGGCGCTCGTTCGCCGAAACCAGAGCTTTGCTTTAGAATAAGTGCGAATGCAGAATTATGGTACGATTTAGCGGCACCTATCAATATCGCCCGGAACTCCAGCCTGCGTCCCGCCGGGATCAAATTTAGATGATAGGAAAGCTCCCGGCTGTTAACTAAAGATCAATCGGCAAATGGCAAAAGCTGGTTGCAATTTGAAGCGTTCACGAGTTAACTAGCCGCGCCGGGCATGATGTTAATCTGGCGGCGCGAAGCAGGCCGGAAAGAAAGCACTGCTCGCGGCCGTGCGTATTTGTGATGCGTATTCGGCGATGAACTTTTAGATACCCTGCGGAGTGCTCGGGTCCGCCGCATCTCCTGGGTCCGTAGGGTTGGCCGGCGCGCAAATGGTTTAGGAGTGGCCTCCTCGAAACGCCATTTGCCGCCGGCCACCTTCGTCAGCGATTCTGCCTTCACCCGCCCTTCCCGCCTGATCCCGGCGGAGCAGATTTTAGATGATGCGGCAAAGCAAAGGGATAAAGAAAAGCAAAGGGATAAAGGGATAAAGGGATTAAAGAGAGGCGGCGGCTCCCTTTAGCTCTCACTGCCTTCCCTGAACTGCTCCAACATTTACCGGCAGTTGCGCAACACGCGGGAAGCTTAGATCACGACAAGGTCGGCGGCGGCAGCAAAGGCTGCATGCTCCTGGATGAAGGCGAAACGCGCCTCGGGCTTATTGCCCATCAAGCGCTCGACCGAATCCGCCGTGCCTTCCTGATCCTCGGCGAGAACAACCACGCGAAGGAGACTGCGCTTTCTCGGATCCATCGTCGTTTCCTTGAGCTGGGCCGGCAGCATTTCCCCCAAGCCCTTGAAACGGCTGATTTCCACCTTGCTCTTGCCTGTGAGCGCCGTGGCGATCAATTGATCGCGATGTGCGTCATCCCGCGCGTAGACCTGTTTGGTGCCCTGGGTGAGCCTATAGAGCGGCGGAACCGCGAGATAAAGATGCCCATCCTCGATGAGCTTCGGCATCTGGCGGTAAAAAAACGTAATGAGCAGGGAGGCGATATGGGCGCCGTCGACGTCGGCGTCAGTCATGATGATGATTTTCTCGTAGCGCAGATCCTCTGGCTTGTAATGCGCGCCGGTGCCGCATCCCAGTGCCTGTATGAGATCACTGAGCTGCTGATTGGCCGCAAGCTTGTCGCGCGTGGCGCTGGCGACGTTCAGGATTTTGCCGCGCAGCGGCAGCACGGCCTGGGTGGCCCTGTCGCGGGCCTGTTTAGCGGAACCGCCAGCTGAATCGCCTTCGACAATGAAGAGCTCGGATCCTTGCGGGGAATTATTCGAACAATCGGCAAGCTTGCCAGGCAGCCTCAGCTTGCGTGTCGCGCTCTTGCGCGCGATGTCTTTTTCTGCACGGCGGCGTGCCCGCTCCTCGGCGCGTTCAATCGTCCAGTCGAGGAGTTTCGCCGCATGCGAAGGCGAGGCTGCGAGCCAATGATCGAAAGCATCGCGGACGCTGCCCTCGACGATTTTAGCCGCCTCCGTGGTCAAAAGCCGGCTCTTGTTCTGTCCCTGAAATTCCGGCTCGCGAAGAAAGATCGAGACCAGCGCGGCGCAGGACGTCATGACATCTTCGCTGGTGATGAGAGCCGCGCGCTTGGCCTGGCCGGTCCGCTCGGCATGGTCCTTGAGCGCACGCGTCAAGGCAGCGCGAAGGCCAGCTTCATGGGTGCCGCCATCAGGAGTGGGAACGGTATTGCAGTAGGAATGAACGAAGCCATCATCGAATGCGAGCCAGGCTATTGCCCATTCAAGGGACCCGTGTCCGCCAGGCTTTTCAACCTTGCCAGCAAAGATCTGATCGGTAACGAGGTCCTTTCCCTCGATATCCTGGAGCAGGAAGTCCTTGAGGCCGCCAGGGAAATGGAAGACCGCCTCCGGGGGAATATTGCCATCCGGAGTTAACAGTTCCGGCGCACAGTGCCACCTGATCTCGACCCCGCCAAACAAATAGGCCTTGGCACGGGCCATCCTGAAAAGGCGGGCAGGCTTAAAATGCGCACCCTTGCCAAAAATCTTGTCATCCGGCTTGAACCGCACGCTTGTGCCCCGCCGGTTTTGCACCTTTCCAAGCTTTTCGAGAGCGGTTTTGGGATGGCCCCGCTCAAAAATCTGCCGGTAGAGCACTTGGCCGCGCGCAACCTCGACTTCGAGCCGTTCCGACAGCGCGTTGACGACCGAAATACCAACGCCATGCAAGCCGCCGGAGGTCTGATAGGCCTTCTGACCAAATTTGCCGCCTGCGTGCAGCGTGGTCATTATGACTTCAAGCGCCGACTTCTTCGGAAATTTGGGATGCGGATCGACCGGGATGCCGCGCCCATTGTCGGTCACGCTGAGAAACCCGGAGGCCTCAAGCCGGACATCAATGAAGGATGCGTGTCCGGCGACAGCCTCGTCCATGGCATTATCGAGGGCTTCCGCAAAAAGATGATGCAGCGCCGCTTCGTCGGTGCCGCCAATATACATTCCGGGCCGTCTGCGGACGGGCTCCAGTCCTTCAAGCACCTCAATCGAGGCAGCGGTATATCCAGTTTCGCCAGGCGTTTCGAGAGCAGGTGTCCCTTTTGCCGTCTTTCGCGATGGCGCTTCCTGCCGCTGCAGGCCCGGCCGGGGTGCCGCCTGCTTCCGCGCTGCATTGCCGAAGAGATCCCCGCTCCTTGCCATAAGCCCGTCTATCCTCCTATCCTCGCGTTTTCAATTGCTGCAGTCTATGCCATGAATATGGGCGGATTGGAACGGAACGAAAACATTTTCTGGTTAACAAGTCCTGAACAGATAATTTAATGATGGATTGAAGTCTGCTCTGACAGAAAAGGGCGGCCACGCGGGGCCGCCCTTCTTAGGCCGCGATCCTGCGTCCCTTAGCTGGAGTAGTACATATCGAACTCGACGGGATGCGGGGTCATTTCGAAACGCAGGACTTCAGTCATTTTCAGCTCGATGTAGCTATCGATGAAGTCATCGTCGAAGACGCCGCCAGCCTTGAGGAAGGCACGGTCCTTGTCGAGGTTGGAGAGAGCCTCGCGCAGCGATCCGCAAACCGTCGGAATTTTCTTCAATTCCTTCGGGGGCAGATCGTAGAGATCCTTGTCCATGGCCGGGCCTGGATCGACCTTGTTCAGAATCCCATCGATGCCGGCCATGGCCATTGCCGAAAAGGCGAGATAGGGGTTTGCCGTTGGATCTGGGAACCTCACCTCGACGCGTTTCGTCTTGGGGTTGGCCCCGTAGGGAATACGGCAGGACGCCGAGCGGTTACGCGCTGAATAAGCAAGGAGCACCGGCGCCTCGAAACCGGGCACCAGCCGCTTGTAGGAATTGGTCGATGGATTGGTGAAAGCATTCAGCGTGCGGGCGTGTTTGATGATCCCGCCGATATAGTAGAGGCATTCCTGGCTGAGATCGGAGTATTTATTGCCGGCAAAAGCGGGCTTGCCATCCTTCCAGATCGATTGATGGACGTGCATGCCCGAGCCGTTATCGCCATAGACCGGCTTCGGCATGAAGGTCGCCGACTTGCCATAGCTTTGAGCGACTTGCTGGATGCAGTATTTGTAGATCTGAAGATGGTCGGCCATCGTCGTCAGCGGCCCGAATTTCAGGCCGAGTTCATGCTGCGCGGAGGCCACCTCGTGGTGGTGCTTTTCGACCTTGGCGCCCATTTGCGCCATGGCGGCAAGCATTTCACTGCGCATGTCCTGCGCCGAATCCTGCGGCGGCACCGGGAAATAGCCGCCCTTCGTGCGGATCCGGTGGCCGAGATTGCCGCCTTCATAGGCGGTGTCGCTATTGGACGGCAATTCAGAAGAATCGAGAACGAAACCAGTATTATAGGGATCCGACCTGAAGCGGACGTCGTCGAAGACGAAGAACTCCGCCTCGGGTCCAAAATAGATGGTATCACCAACCCCCGAGGAAGCCACATAGGCCTCGGCCTTCTTCGCAATGCTGCGCGGATCGCGGTTATAGGGCTGCCCGGTCGTGGGTTCGAGGACGTCGCATATGATCGACAGAGTGGGGGCCGCGAAGAAAGGATCGAGCACCGCCGTGGCAGGATCGGGCATCAGGTTCATGTCGGATTCGTTGATCGCCTTCCAGCCGGCGATCGACGAGCCGTCGAACATCTGACCCTCTGAAAAAGTCTCCTCTTCGATCAGCGATATATCGAAGGTCACATGCTGCCACTTCCCGCGCGGGTCGGTAAAGCGGAAGTCGGCGTATTTCACGTCGTGGTCCTTGATAAACTTCAGCACATCCTTGGCGGTCTTCATGTTGTTTTACCCTCTCTGTTCTTTAACTTTAGTGCGCGTGCAGGCGATTACGCGGAGTTCCAGCAGCACGAAGGATCAAATCGCATCTGTTCCGGTTTCGCCGGTTCGAATGCGGATCGCGTTCTCCACGTCTGAGATAAAGATTTTGCCGTCTCCAATCCGTCCCGTTTGTGCAGCTTTGCGGATTGCATCAGCTGCAAGACCGGCGCTGGCTTCGGGAACCACGACTTCAATTTTGACCTTGGGCAGAAAATCGACGATGTACTCCGCACCCCGGTAGAGTTCGGTGTGGCCCTTCTGGCGGCCGAAACCTTTCACTTCCGTGACAGTGATGCCAGAGACGCCCGCCTCGCGCAGCGCTTCCTTTACTTCATCGAGCTTGAAAGGCTTGATGATCGCCTCGATCTTCTTCATCGGCATGTTTTTGGACTTTTTGTTGCGGTGTTCAGCAAAACGGAGGGAAACCGCGCAAGCGGAACTTTACCGGGCTCATAGCATTTGCCAGACAAACCTGCCAAGGAAATCTCGCCGGGGACCGCCGGGCCGCATTCAATCTGCTGCCGGAGGCAGCAAACTGAGGCAAATCGCAGGCCAAAGAACGCAAAAAGGCCACGAAAGAACCAAGCCTCCAGGGATTGGTAAAGATACCGCCAAAATCTTCCCCAGTGAGGCCGAAACAATGCTCAACAAATAGGCAGCCGCGGTAAGACACCCCTCAGTGATTTGGAGAGGCGTAACCTTTGCTGCCCGCCTGATTGAACCCCGTTCCTGCTTCCCCGAAGAATAGGCCGGACTTGGGGCGGCTCTTGGATGACCTGCCGCAAGCCCGGCCTCTTCATCTAGCTCGTGAGAGGGCCGGACTGCTACTTCTTGATCGGGAGGTCTTTGCAGTCCTCCACCACCTGAATCTTTGCATCCGCCGGATTTGTTCTTACAAAAACAATGCCTTCAGAGACGCTTTGGATATTGCCGCGCTCAGCGGTACCGGTGTCATAAACAAGCGGGAGATTATACTGATCCGCTTCCGGGCCGCCGGTCGGGTTGTTTGTTCCCACCGGTATAAGGATATAGGTGTTAAGGTCGAGCTTCTGGCCTGCCGGGACGGCGGTCGCGACGAGATTGGTTATGCCAAAAGTCTGCGCGAACCTCGGATCCCGGTTGATAAAGCGGCGGTTCCAATCATATACGCTCTTCTTCTTTTGTTCGGCGTTTGACTGATCAATATAGAACCGCTCGGGATCGAGGTTGAACAGGCTGTTATTCTTTGTGTTATCGATAGAGTCGATCTTGAAGATAGCAAAACCTTCGTTGGACAAAGCACTGATTGGGCCGTTGACCGTGTCATACTTCTTGCAGATGCCGACCTCGCTGTACGTAATTGTGGTCGGCGTGCTGGTGCTCTGGCCGCATCCAGAAAGAGCAGCCGACCCGGCCAGAACTGAGAGCAGAAATAGATTTGACGGTTTCATGATACCTCTTTCATTTGTTAACACTAGGCACGGAACTGGTGTAACTTCACCTCCGCGCCGGGCACCAGCCGGGGATGAACACTGACCATGGATTAGTCAACTGGGCGGGAGTGAAAGAAAAGCGATCCCGGATTTCTTGGAAAACCAAAAGACGCGTCTCAAGCGTCCATTATTCAGGCGTTGACGAGCGTTGCTGATGTTCCGACCCTCGATAGCGCAACGCAGGCGCAAGCGCAACGCTCCGAATGCCCCGGGCCGTCACGACTTATCGACAAGCGAAAGCGGCGCTATTAGCGAGCTGGTCGGAGTGGCGGGATTCGAACCCGCGACCCCTAGTCCCCCAGACTAGTGCGCTAACCGGGCTGCGCTACACTCCGACGCTGGCCCTTATAGAGAAAGCCCCTTGCAGGCGCAACGCCGCACAGAAAATGTTTGAACAATGCCGGATCCGGCAAGGTGAACGGGGCTCTCTAGCAATTGGCCACAACATCAGATCGGAGAGAGCCCCTGCTTTCCGCACTCAATGCCAAGCGTTCCGGGCTACTGACGCCGCGCGGCGTCAAGGATGTTTTCACAAGCCTCGATCTCCGCCAGTGCCGACCGCAAGCGCCGGACATCCTCTGTTGTCAACGCCAATGCGGAGGTGAAGCCCTGCCCGCCCTTGCGAGCTTCCCCGTCCTGATCGGGGAGGCTGCGCGATTCAGCAACTGGCTGGCCGCTAGCGGAATAGACCTCCTCATGGGGGCTGCACTCGCCTCTCTCATTTTCCGCAAGCTGGCAATCGCGAAGCAAGGACTCATCCTGTGCCGCCGGGTCAGGGAAACCGGCATCTTCTGCTGCCACCTCCGTGATAACCGGAACTGCGCCGGAGTGTTGCTCTTTCAAAACGCGCTGCACACCACGAATCGTGTAGCCCTCCTTATAGAGAAGATGTTTGATGGCTCGCAGAACCTCGATGTCTCGCGGCCGGTAATAACGCCGGCCTCCGGCGCGTTTTAGAGGCTTGACCTGCGGGAACCGCGTTTCCCAGAAGCGCAGCACATGCTGCGGGAGATCCAGCTCTGCGGCAGCTTCGCTGATCGTCCGAAATGCGTCCGGGTCTTTGTTCATCTGCCGCAGCTCCTAGAGCATGATCTGCAAAAAACTGCAGAGTTCCGGAATAAGGTCATGCGACAAAACAACGGTATTGAGATCAAGGCCGTGAGCAGCTTTTCATGAAGAAATCAGGGTTGAGAACCTGCTCAGCTGGGACACTCGTATGATTCCGGCCGCTGCCTTCCGATCTTGCATTCCGCAGGCGCTGGCAGCACTCAATCGTCGTCTTCCGTGGCGGCTTGGCCGTTGATCCGCGCCTTGAGCACGCTTGAAGGCTTAAAGGTCATGACGCGCCGCTGTACGATTGGGACCGCGATCCCGGTCTTGGGATTGCGGCCGACCCGCTCTGGTTTTTCGCGCACGGTGAACCGGCCGAATGAAGATAGTTTGACCGTTTCGCCCCTGATCAAAGCCTCGGCTAATTCATCCAAGACCGCTTGCACCAATGCGGCCGACTCCTTGCGCGATAGTCCAACAGACCGGTACACGGCTTCCGCAAGATCAACGCGCGTGATGGTTCGAGATGGCATTCGCGGCGGCGCACTCATATCCCGTCGCGTCAATAATCCAAGTTCTCCAGCGGCGGGCATGGTCTCGGATTTTGTCATCATTCAATCCTGGTCACATTTCCGATTGCAAAATGGAGCCGTTAAACGATCAGTCATTTGGTATCGGGAAATCGGGCAAGCCAGCATCCCAAGAAGCGGCAAACCAATTCCAAGGCTCAAATCGAAAGATCTTCAATCGCTCGCACAACAACATTGTGGCAGAAATGCATGCCCCGCTTCAAACCGCCGCTCATCCCAAATTCAAGGACACTAGCCCGGAACATGTGTTTCAATCATCATTCCAGCTGACGTTTTTTTTATCTAATGTTTTGGCTTGCTGATCGGCATTCATTAAAATTAGCATGATCACATGCGCAGGGACCGCCCCGCGCATGGAGCTTTTCGCTTGTTCTTGGTCAAGCCTGGATGCCGGAACTCTGGAACAAAAATTGTTCCAAATCAAGACACTTCGGGAGTGACGCTGGCCGCGGGTCACCAGCGGATCAGTGCCGATGCCCAGGTGAACCCGCCACCCATGGCTTCAAGCATCACAAGGTCACCCTTCTTGATCCTGCCATCGTCGCGCGCGACGGAAAGAGCAAGAGGGATCGAGGCCGCTGATGTGTTGCCATGTAAATCAACGGTCACGACAACTTTGCTTGGTGCTATGCCGAGCTTTTCCGCGGACGCATCGATGATGCGGCGATTGGCTTGGTGCGGCACAAACCAATCGAGATCGGCAGCGCTCGTCCCAGTCGCCTCGAAAGCTTGCGTGACAACATCCGTCACCATGCCTACGGCATGCCGGAAAACCTCCTTGCCTGCCATCCGCAAATGCCCGGTTGTCCGCGTCGTGGACGGGCCCCCATCGACATAGAGCTTTTCGCGGTGGCGTCCGTCCGAGCGAAGATGCGAGGTCAGAACACCGCGATCTCGTGATGTTCCCTCCCCGTGCTGCGCTTCGAGGATAACAGCCGCTGCCCCGTCACCGAACAGAACGCAGGTTGTTCGATCGGCCCAGTCAAGCAGGCGCGAAAAGGTTTCGGCGCCGATGACAAGAGCGCGCCGGTGCGATCCCGATGTCAGGAATTTATCGGCTGTCGCTAGGGCGAAGACGAAACCGGAACACACCGCTTGAAGATCGAAGGCCGCGCCATTCGTCATGCCAATCCCGGCCTGAATCTGGGTCGCGACTGCGGGAAAGGTGTAATCGGGCGTTGATGTCGCAACAATCACGAGATCGAGATCCGCGGCCGCGAGCCCCGCATCGGCAAGAGCAGCCTTTGCCGCATAAAGACCAAGCCGCGAGGTCGGCTCGTCCTCGGCGGCAACATGGCGTTGCCTGATGCCCGTGCGCTGCACGATCCACTCATCGCTTGTCTCAAGCGATTTTTCGAGATCGAAATTGCTGACGATACGCTTTGGTAGATAAGAGCCAAGCCCCACCACCACCGAACGGAGCTTGCCTGGCGCTGCGTGATTCACGGAATCATCCATTGGAAATGAAGCTCAAGGATCGGATGCCGCTGGCGCCGCCGTATCTGCGGCACTGAGCTTCGCTGGCGTAAGAAACACCTCGCGTGAAAGCGGGAGCGTGTCGCGGATTTTGCTTAACAGTTCGTGGCGGGCCATAGCATATCCCATTTCAACGGCGTAAGCCGTGCCGATCGCGTCTGAACCGCCATGGCTTTTAATGACAACACCGTTAAGGCCAAGGAATACTCCCCCATTGACAGTGCGCGGATCCATCTTGGCCTTCACCCCTGCAAGGGCATGGCGCGCGAGCAGATAGCCGATTTTCGCAAAAATATCACGGCTGAGCGCCTCGCGCAGATATTGCCACATCTGACTGGCCGTGCCTTCCGCTGTTTTTAAGGCGATGTTGCCGGTAAAGCCCTCGGTGACAACGACATCGACTGTTCCCTTGCCTATATCATCGCCCTCAACGAATCCATGATAGACGAGATTCGGCAGCTCCTTCTCGCGCAGCAGGCGCGACGCGGCCTTAACCTCATCAATGCCCTTGACCTCCTCGACGCCAATATTCAGCAAACCGACAGTCGGCCGCGCGATGGAAAAAACGATCCTAGCCATCGCTGAGCCCATAACAGCAAGACCGACAAGATCATGCGCATCGGCGCCGATGGATGCCCCAAGATCGAGGACGATGGACTGGCCGCGGAGAGTAGGCCAGATTGCAGCGATCGCCGGACGGTCTATCCCCGGCATTGTTTGCAGGCAGAACTTTGCCATCGCCATCAAAGCGCCCGTATTGCCGGCGGAGACCGCAACATCGGCTTCGTTCTTCTTCACAGCCTCGATGGCAAGCCACATGGAAGACGTTCGCCGGCCGGCGCGTAACGCCTGGCTGGGTTTGGCGTCCATCCGGACCGACACATTCGTATGACGTAAAGCCGAGACCTTGGAAAGTCCCGGCTCGGCATCGAGAAGCGGCCGGATTCTAGCGGCATCGCCAAAAAAAATGAATTCCGTATCCGGCCGCTGCCGTAGCGCGCGAGCGGCGCCCGGAATAATGACTTCAGGACCATGGTCGCCGCCCATGGCATCAACTGCAATTCGGACTGGCTTGATCATTAACTCCCCAACTCCAGGCCAAGGCGGCCAGCTGCCATGATTTGCGCCGGGAAATCCGTCATGGCCGATTGCTTCCAAAAAATCATCTGAATTTAACGCAGAGGAGCATTTTAGCCGCCGTGACCGCGGGGCGGACCGGCCCGCATGGACACCAACCCATGCCGGAAGTCTCGCCAATCGTGTTCCCAAACCGGAGCAAGCACCTCCGTGCGAGCACCAAAAAGCTGGGAGAGGCATTTGGCGATCGCGTGGATGGTAAACACCCGAAGATCCCCTCCCTACAAGCCTTTTTTGAGGGGATGTTCAAGAGAAGGCGGCGTGTGTGACTTTGCAGATGCACCGCTTGCCCGGATTTGGTCACATCTTCCCGGTCCTTGCCTAAAGAACGCCGCTCTTGATGAAGTGAGAGATGCGCCGCACGCTGTCAAAACAGCGAGCCTTGGCCGCGCTTTCGTGCACTGGCTCTGGCGGGGCGTTTTTTCGCTGGCGGATCTTTTTGGCTTCCCGCAATGGCAGCCTTGTGACCGTCGGCGAATTCGATGTCTAGAAAGGCGCCCTCGATCACCTCGGTGGCCCGGCGCAACAATTTCTTATTTTTGTCGCGAACAAGGGTGAAGCCTCGGGCGAGAACTTGCCGGTAGTCAAGATGGCCGAGGACCTGCCCCAGCGATTTGACGCGCGCCCGATAGGCGGCGATTCGCAAGTCGAAAGCCGGCCGCATCCGCCCGGCCAAGGCGTTAAGCCGCTGGCGCGATGCCTCCGCCCTCGTCCGTTCCAGTGTTATCCTTGTCGTGCGGGCGGCCGCCAGCCTTGCCGCCAGATAGGCAAGGTCTTGTTTTCTTGCGGCCAAGCCCACATCCGCCCAGCGCTTGAGCCTTTGCGCCAGTGCGTTGAGCTGGTGCTTCCTGCCCGCCATTTGCGCGTGCGGAGACTGCTGCGCGAGGCGATTCGAGAGATATGCCAGTCCGAGGTGTCTGGTGTCCTGAGCTTTTGAGCGCGCGCTTTTAAGGCGGCTTTCGAGATGGTCGAGCTGCTGCCGGCGAGATCCGAAAATGGCGTCGCTTTGGGGAAGGGCGCGCGCGAGCGCACGAAACTCGCTGCGGCGGCGATCGAGAAGGCGAACGGCCGCACCCATCTGTCTGCGTGCCAGATCGGCGAGGAGAGCCGCGAGTTCGCTCCGCACCGGCACCGCTTTCTCCGCAGCTGCCGTGGGGGTTGGCGCACGCAGATCGGCGGCATAATCGATCAGGGTCCAGTCTGTCTCATGCCCAACTGCCGCGATGAGCGGCACGGCGCTTCGGGCCGCCGCGCGCACAACGATCTCCTCATTGAAACTCCATAGATCTTCGAGCGAGCCGCCGCCGCGTGCGACGATGATCACATCTGGCCGCCGCAAGTCCCCCTGCTGCGGCAGCGCATTGAATCCATCAATCGCGGCGGCGATTTCGGCTGCCGCCGTTTCGCCCTGGACGCGCACTGGCCAGACCAGAACATGGCGGGGGAACCGTTCCGCGATACGGTGCAGTATGTCGCGGATGACAGCTCCCGTTGGCGAGGTCACAACGCCGATGCAACCGGGCAGAAATGGCAGCGGCCGCTTGCGCGCCTCATCAAAAAGCCCCTCCGCTGCGAATTTCCGGCGCCGATCTTCAAGGAGCGCCATCAGCGCGCCGATCCCGGCCGGTTCCAGCGCCTCAATGATGATCTGATAGGAGGATTTGCCCGGATAGGTTGTCACCTTGCCCGTTGCGATGACCTCCAAGCCTTCCTGAGGCTTGATCTTCAATCTGGCGAAAACGCTTTTCCATACAACCGCATCGATGCGGGCAGATTGATCTTTCAAGCAGAAATAGGCGTGGCCGGAAGAATGCGGCCCCCGGTAGTTTGATATCTCGCCACGCACCCGCACGAAGCTGAAGCGGTCCTCCACTATCCTCTTGAGGGCGAATGAGAGTTCACTGACCGTGAATTCGAGGACATTGGTCTTTTGCGGATCGGACATGCGCCGAAAATGCCGGATTTCCGCGCCACATGGAAGCGATCCCTGCTTCTGGGCGGCGCGGCAGCTTAGCCGCACGATTATGCTTTGCGGGGCGGTTTTCTAGCGGGCAGCGAAAAATCTCGCCATTATGCCCGCGGACCCAATTTTCGGATAAGCAAAGCTATGATGACTTTCGCACCGGCGCATTACAAGGAGATTTTGATTTTTCTCACGACGGCAGGCGTCGTCGTGCCCTTGTTCCGCCGCTTGAAGTTCAGTCCGATTCTGGGCTTTCTCGGCGCGGGGATTTTGCTCGGCCCCTACGGACTTGGAGCGCTCGCGCATAAGGTTTCTTGGCTCGCCCCGTTTACGCTCGGCTCTGTCGAACAAATTGCGCCGGTCGCGGAGTTTGGCGTTGTCTTTCTCCTGTTCATGATAGGCCTTGAACTGTCATGGCAGCGCCTCGCCATCATCGGCAAGCTCGTGTTCGGGCTTGGCGCTGTGCAGGTTTTCGGCTCGGCCGCTGCGCTTGGCGGCCTCGCACTGCTTCTGAAGGAACCTCCGGCGCCGGCTGCAGTTTTTGGCTTTGCCCTCTCCTTATCCTCGACGGCGATTGTGATTCCGGTGCTTGCCGAAGCTAAGCGGCTTGGAACAACAGCGGGCCGGACGATTTTCGCTGTTCTGCTCTTTCAAGACTTGATGGTGGCGCCGCTTCTCTTCATGGTGACGATGCTTGGAGTTCCGGGCGGCGGGGAGCTCGGCGTGGCGGTGGTCTCCACCCTTGTTCCAGCGCTCACTGGTCTGAGCCTTATCGTTCTGGCTGGCCGGCTGGTCATGCGGCCTCTGTTCCGCCACGTTGCGGCGGCCGGGTCCACCGAGTTTTTCATGGCTGCCTGCCTCCTTGTGGTGATTGGAACGGGGGTCATTACCGCGATGAGCGGGCTTTCAATGGGACTTGGTGCCTTTATCGCAGGCATCCTCCTTGCTGAAACCGAATACCGCCGCGAAATCGAAGTCACGATTGACCCTTTCAAGGGTTTGCTGCTCGGACTTTTCTTTGTCTCGATTGGAGCTAGCCTCGATCTTAACGGAGTATTGACTGCCCCTTTTAAGATGTTCGGCCTTGCACTTGGTATAATCTTGGTAAAATTCTGTATTAACTGGCTTGCGGGGTGGATCTTACAATTGCCGCCACGCGTCTCAACGGAAGCCGCGCTCATGCTCGCCCCTGGCGGGGAGTTCGCCTTCGTCATCATCACGGCTGCCGCCGCCGCCAAGGCCCTGCCTCCGGGACCAGCCGCAAGTGTGATGATCGCGGTGACTCTTTCGATGTTTGCTGTTCCAGCTATGGGGGTTCTGGCGCGCTACCTTGTCAAGCAGCCGGGCCTGACCGAAACTGCCGAATTTGAGCTTCCTGGAGTGGATGGCCCGGCGCCCGAGGCCATCATCGTGGGCTTTGGCCGGGTTGGCCAGCTCGTCGGCGACATGCTTCATGTGCACGGCATCCGCTATTTGGCGGTGGATACGGATCCCAATCTCGTAAGACGGTTCCACGCCGAAGGGCGGGAGATTTACTGGGGCAATGCAACGCGCCCCGAGTTTCTTGCCCGTTGCGGGGTGGCCAAGGCCAAGGCACTTATCATAACAATGGATCAAACGAGTGACCCGGAAGACATCGTCCGCTCCATGCGCGCCGCCTATCCCAATCTGACGATCGTGGCGCGAGCCCGTGATGCACATCACGCGACGGCTCTTTACAGTCTTGGCGTAACCGATGCCGTTCCCGAAACCATCGAAGCAAGCCTGCAATTATCGGAAGCCGTTCTCGTGGATATGGGAGTCCCGATGGGCAAAGTTATCGCTTCGATCCATGAGAAACGCGATGCGTTCAGGAAACTCCTTCAGCCTGCCGGAAGACCCGCAGAAGCAAGACGGGCCATCAGAATGGCCTCCCGGATGAAGGAAACGATCAAGCGGCAACCGAAACCTGAGGAGTAAACCGTGTGACCGCCGCTGCAGGCTTAAGCTCATGCTTGCTGCAAAATAGTTCTTCAGAAAGATCGATAAGATCAATTTCGCCGTTTGAGATGGTCTTCAAGAAAGGCAAGCGCATCCTGGCGGTCTTCGTCATTCGCGGAAGCAACAGCCTTGTCATAGAGATCGATGATCCATTGATCCTTTTTGGAATCGATCGCAGCTTCCCGCGCCAAGGTCAGCCACATGAGGCCCCGCGCACGCTGGGGTTGGACGCCCTCGCGGCCTGCGAATAGAGTTTCACCAAGGAGGGCCTCAGCCTGAGGGTGCCCCTTGTCGGCGGCGAGAAACAGCCAGCGGATGCCTTCGCGGCTATCTTTTTGGACACCCGCACCTTCGAGATGCATCCTCGCCAAATGATATTGGGCGTTCGCATCGCCAAAATTCGTCGCCGCGAATTGGAACATCCTGAGCGCGCGTTGCGGATCCGGGTTTACTTTGCTGTTGGCGATACCGTTCAAACTGTAGACGCCGAGAGCGACAATGGCGCTCGACACGATCGCAGTGTCGCGCCGGTCCGGATTGTCCTCGTCATAATTGCTGACGATCTGAGAAAAATAATCATAAGCCTTGAGGTCGTCGCGCGGCGCGCCATCGCCATTGGCATAAATTTTGGCAAGCTTCCACTGCGCGAGCGATTCCCCTCCGTTTGCGGCATATTTCAGAGCCGCGATCGCCGCCTTGGTATCGCCCGACTGGAATCCTTCAATGCCTGCTTGCAGTGCGGCCTGCGGGGTCGCATATGTTTGGACGAGAGGCGCCCTTTTTTCCACGCGTGCGCCCGCACCATCGGCTGCCTCGATCGCGCCAATCGGCGTTGCAGGCAGAGAAGCCATTAGACCCAGCAAAACCATCGTTGTGGCACGGCTAGATGTCAGCACAGACATTTGCTTCATTCCGATGCGCAGTCGCGATCCCTGCAGCTGGAAAGGCCAGCCGCACATCTGCCATAACGCACTAAACCCAAAATAAGTTTTACCGCTCTGCCAAACTTTTTTTCTTTCGGCGGGCTGCGCCTGCTTTTCCCGTTGCGAGGCTTCCCTGCTCGCAACGGCTCCAGGAAGCAGACCTCTCGTGAGTTCTGGCCCTGTACCCCTAGATGAGATTAGAGGGCGCGATGTGCGTTCTGTCACACGCCGGGCTCGAAGCTTCGAATTTTTGAAAATGCGGTCGTCCATGAAACATGGATCCAAATTTGCTGGCCAAACATCAAATCATGGGATTGCGGGCGTGACAAACAAGAGATGCCGCGCGGGCAAGCGGGCGAAAAAATCCTATCAAGGAACGCGAGGCCGATGGCCGCGCCGGTTATTTTTTAAACACGGCCTAAAGTAGCAAGATGCAGAAGACTAAAAAAGCTGCTTTATCTTAGAATGCCAAGTTAAAGTAAACTTGGTATCTGATGTGGCCTTAAAGCCACAATTTTCCGCCTATCATATTTGCTGACAGCTGATGAAGATTCATAGCTGCAGAAAAATGCGCTTTAGCAGGAATATCCCGGCCAAGCTCTCTCATGGAATTGAATCGTATGAGCAATGCTCGGACAAGACCCAGCCGGGCTATCGCCTCAGTCAAGCCGTGCCGCAGCCATATTCGTGCCGCGGATCAGCGGCTCAATTATGGCGGCGGAGCCCGACGCTTTAGAAAGCGTGCAAAAGCCGCGAGTGCGACATCTGACACGTGATGTTCAATCCCCTCGGCGTCGAGTTCCGCATATTGCTCGGGAACGCCAACGGCGCACAAAAGATCGACGACGAGCCGGTGGCGGGCGCGGACTCGATCCGCAAGACCACGTCCCTCGGGGGTCAGGAAAACGCCGCGATAGAGCTTCGAGGTCACAAGCCCTTCGCGTTTGAGGCGGCTGATGGTTTTGATCGCGGTTGCATGCGTCACGCCCAGCCGGCGGGCTATGTCGGTAGGGCGCGCCTCGCCGCCGCTTGCCAAGAGATCGTCGATCAGTTCGACGTAATCTTCAAGGACAGCCGCCGCTTGCGCCGAACGCGCTTTTTCAAAGCGCTGGGCCTGGACCACTTCACCGGGCAGCTCAACGGCCGGCTTGCCCTCGCCGGGCGGCTGAAACTGAGTCGCTTTCTGTATCATAAAACATTCGTCTCGTGGCCGGGCATCACGCTCACGCTTTCCATTCCAAATTCGAATAAAAAAGCATCAAGTCAACTTTTTTTGCGGTTGATCATTATGTAGCCCGTGCTACATTTTGGTGCACCGTCATCTGCAGGGGCGATGGCCCAGTGCGGACGTCAAACAGTTTCGCGCCGTGCGCAATCGCATGCTTGGGCATCTTCGCCGGATGAGAAGCCTTCGGGGTGAATACCCCCGCAAAATATTTTAGTGGCACGCTTCGTGGGTAGGGGGATGGCGGAAATTGTTGTGCAAACCAGCCCGATGAGCCCGGAGCAGGCTGCCATTCGCGAGGTGCTTGATGGCCGCCGGCACGGAATTCGAGCCATCCTAGCGATCGCGGGACCTGCCATCGTCGTGTCCATCGCCTATATGGACCCCGGCAATTTCGCGACCAATATTCAGGCGGGCGCGCAATTCGGCTATGGGCTGCTTTGGGTCGTCCTGACCGCAAATCTCATCGCGATGCTTTTCCAGGCCCTTTCGGCCAAGCTTGGCATAGTGACAGGCCGAAATCTGGCCGAGCTTTGCCGTGAGCGGCTGCCCCGGCCTTTGGTCTATGTTATGTGGATCGCCAGCGAGATCGCGGCCATGGCGACCGATCTTGCCGAGTTCCTTGGCGGGGCCATTGGCTTGTCTCTCCTGTTCAACCTGCCGCTTATCTGGGGGATGATCGCCACCGCGATTGTGACCTACGGAATTCTGATGTTCGAGCGGCGAGGCTTCAGGCCGGTTGAGCTGATCATCGGCGGTTTGGTCAGCATCATCTGTCTTTGCTATCTGATCGAGCTGTTTCTCGTGCCGGTGGATTGGGCCGCCGCGGCCTACCACACAGTGGTCCCTCAACTTGAAGGCGCGGCAGCCGTCACGATTTCGGTGGGCATCATCGGCGCAACCGTTATGCCGCACGCCATCTATCTTCATTCCGGTCTCACCCAAGCCCGGCTGCCGGTCCACACGGACGCCGACCGGCGCAAGCTCCTTCGCTATTCAAACCGGGAAGTGATTGTTGCGCTCGCGGCCGCCGGAGCCGTGAACATGGCCATGGTAATGATGGCCTCAGGCGCCTTTCACGAAGGTCACGCTGACGTCGGTCAAATCGAAACGGCCTATCATACATTGGGCCCTCTGCTCGGCGCGGGCGCAGCAACCGCCTTCTTGATTTCTCTTCTTGCGTCCGGCATTTCAAGCTCGGCGGTTGGAACCATGGCCGGGCAGATGATTATGCAAGGCTTCGTCGGATTCCAGATTCCCGTCGTGGTCCGCCGGCTCGTTACCATGGTGCCCGCCTTTGTTGTCGTTGGACTCGGAACCGATGCAACCACGGCACTCATCATCAGCCAAGTCATTCTCAGCCTAACTCTGCCGATCCCCATGATCGCGCTTTTGCTCTTTACGCAAAGGGCCGACGTCATGGGCTCCTTTGTCAATGGCCGGCTAACCCGTTTGACGGCCATGCTGGCGACCGCTGTAGTGTTATTTCTCAACACAATCGTTCTGTTGCAGGCGTTTGGTGTGCCTTTCCCGTTCATGGAGAAATAGCTGCTGACGCGCGCATCACGTTAAGCTGCGGCCAACTCTCGTTGCGCGATAGTGTCCTGATAGTTCTGCAAAGCGCTGGCGTGGCCTGAAGGCCCGGCGGCCATGGTATCCGGATGATGTTCAACGTCACCGATCCCGCAAGGATGCACACCATGACCAAGCGGGAAAGCAAGGCTGAAGGGATTGACCGGAAAGGGTTGCTCCCTGGCGGCCCGGCTGATCTGCGAACGATGGCCGGGGCCATCGTTCAGGCGGCGCTGGGGGCTGAGAAAGGTGAGCGGACAGCCGCGTGCCCTGGCTGCCGCGGCGGCTGTTACGGCCGGCCGCGCGGATCACGCGGATTGGAACCCCCGGTCTCCGAGGGCCTCAGGATCGTCAGGGGCGGTTCTCGACCCGGGCTGTCCGAGCCGCTATCAGCGGTCTGAAAAGGCGCTGATGACGAGTCTGATCGGGATGTATGACCAGGGCTGGCGGGAAAATCAAGGCTGTCCGCTCGCGCACGATGGAAACAATTAGCCGCGTTTGATCTCAATCCGCCTGCGGTCTCTTCCGCGGCCCTTGCTCAGAAAGAAAGGCGCGCGATACGCAGGATCTGGATCCCGGTAGACCGCACGCCAGCAAGCATTCCGCGCAGGAGAAGACTTCCAACCCTGACGGAGCCTTCTCAATGGCATGGAAAAGCGAGGAGATGGCGGCCATCGTGCACGAATTCGTGAACGTACATCCCCGGAAAGAAGTGCGCCGCGCCCTGTTCCGCGCCGACGAAATAGATCGCAAGAAGCAGTACAAGCCCCGCGAAAATCGCCCACGGGAAAAGCTCCCCAAACGGGATAGGAGCCGGACGGATTTCGGGAGCCAGAGTCGTATTGGTCATGTTGATTCTCCCAGGATACAGCGTCCCACGGATAGAAACGGAATGATTACGAGCGGGTCTGACTTCCGGCACAGCAGCAAAAGAAACTAGCCGGTTACAGTGGCGCGACCGTGCCGGATTTCCACCGGCTTCCGAACCCGTAACTGCGGAACGATACTATCCGTGTAGACCACTGTCAACGAAACACGAGCCGGGCGCCCGATGGAAGCATCATGGCGGGCTGCCGCACTCAGCCGGAACTAAATCCACATGTCCGGCGGCGCCGTGTCCCCGGGACCGAGGGAGCGCTGCATGATTATCAAATCCGTCCAGGCGCCGAATTTGAATCCGATCGAGGGAAGATAACCGGCCTGCCGGAAGCCAAAGGCTTCATGTAATTGAATCGAGGGCTGATTGCCTGCATCGATATAACCAATCATCTGCCGGTAGCCTGCTGCCGCGCAAGCATCGATGAGCGCCGGCAGAAGCATCTTGCCTATCCCTGACCGCAAATGTTCGTGGTGAACATAAATCGAATGCTTGATGGCATAGCGGTAGGCTGGCCGCTTGCGGAAGGGAACCGCATAAGCATAACCGGCCACTACCCCCGCCCGTTCGGCGACAAGATGCGGCAGCCTGCGCTTCTGCATGTTCTTGCGCCGCCGTTTGAGATCCTCGATTTGCGGACTCTCAATGTTATAGGTCCCCAATTGGCCGACGCCGTGCCGGATGTGATAAGAGTAGATCGCGAGCATCGCGGGAACGTCGTCATCGCGCGACGGGCGCACGACAACATCCGGCGCCTCTGCATTTTCCTTGGTGTTCGCAGTTTCCTGAACCATCATCATGACGCTCATTCGTGAATGGTTGTGCTCATTCCCGGACGACATAAGTATAAAAACGAATCGCTCCCGATTCGTCCACCTTGCGGTAGACACCCTGAATCTCGGCCTCGAAACCTGGGAAGATATTGGCGCTCTGCTCGAAGATTTTCAGGTATTCAATCATCGGCCGTGCTCTTTTGCAGAGCCTTTCCCCCGGAACGATGGCCGCGATGCCCGGCGGATAGACAACGAAGAGCGTTGTCGCAATGCGCCCCTCGATCTCATCGATTGGCAGATAATCGACATTGTTGCGCACGAGATGCCGGGAGGCCTCGCGCGGCGTCATGACCATCTCAGGTATATGGTCTGGAGAAAATTGTGCTCTCTGTAGAGCACTCACATTGGCATCGCGAAAAAAACCATGCATATCCGCGCATAGATCGCGGAGGCGCACGCCCCGATAGCGGGCTTGGCGCCGCGCGACGAACTCGGGCATGGCCTCGGCAAGCACAGCGTTGTCGTCGTGGAGGCGCTTGAAGGCGACAAGCGCGCTCACGAGGGTACCCGCCTTGCTGGACTCGACGCCAGGCGTCAGCAGGAACAGCAGCGAATTCAGATCGTTCTTTTCCGGCACGACACGATTTTCGCGAAGATATTGCGCGACGATAGGTGCCGGCACGCCGTGCGGCTCGTAGGCGCCCGTCTTGCGATCAAACCCCGGCGTCAATAGCGTGAGTTTGGCGGGATCGGTCATCGCATAGCCCTTTTCGACATGGGTAAAACCATGCCACGCAGCACCCGGCGGCAATTCCCAGAATTGCGCATGGCGCGCCAATTGATCGGTCGATACGCTCTCCCAGGCGACATCATGCGCCGCGCCTTCCCTCGAGGCGTCGGGGATCGACACGCGATCTGGCACAAATGGATCGAAGAACCAGCGGCGGGACGGATCTTTCTCCTTTTCCTCGAACTCAGCCCGGACAGCGCGCAATTTCTTGCGCAGCTCGATTCCGAGCCTGATCGTATCATCCCACAAGACCTCGCCAGAGCGGCCCTTCATCATCTGTGCGCCAACATCGAGAGAGGCAAAGAGTGGATAAAAGGGCGAGGTGGAGGCGTGCAGCATGAAGCCCTCGTTGAAACGCCGGTGCTCGACGCGCCGTCTTTGCCCGCGGATATGGCGGTCGCGAACATGAATCTGCGAGGCCTGCGAGAATCCCGCAAGCTGCTTATGCGTCGATTGGGTGGCGACAATGCCGGGCGATTTCTCATCGAGATTTCGCAGCCCCATCGCGAACCGGCCTTCGTAGAGCGGATGGAACTTCATAAAGCCAGCCCAGGCCTCATCAAACAGGATATAGTCGCAAAGGTGCCCGATCCGCTCGACAATCATCCTCGCGTCATAGATAGTTCCGTCATAGGTGCATTGCTCGATAACTGCGGCACGGAAGGGCCGTTCCCGGCGCCAGGCCTCGGGATCCTTGACGAGCGGATTTACACGGATCGCCTCGCGAATGGCCGTCTCATCAAGGGCGCTGGAATACATGGGCCCGATCAGCCCATAGGCATTGCGGTCCGCCGGCAGAAAAATCGGAATGCCGCCGCCAAGCAGCAGGGCGCCGTGATGCGCCGCCTTGTGATTGTTGCGGTCGAAGAGAACAAGATCGTTCTCGGCAACGAGGTTGCCAAGAACGATCTTGTTCGAGGCCGAGGTTCCGTTCAGGACAAAATAGGTCTTCTCCGCGCCGAAAATAGCCGCCGCTTCCTTTTGCGCCTGCAGGGCGGGGCCTTCGTGCGTCAGGAGATCCCCAAGCTCGAGGACCGCATTGTCGAGATCATCACGGAAGATGGCTTCGCCGAGATGCTCCCTGAAGATGCGGCCAACCGGGCTGCGGCTGTAGAAGACGCCGCCATTGTGGCCTGGGCAGGTCCACAGCTGGTTGCCCTTCTCGGAATAGTCCGCGAGGGCGCCGAAAAACGGCGTCTTCAAGGTTTCGGCATATTGCTTCAGCCGGCTGACGAGATTCTTTGCGATGAACTCCGGTGTCTCCTCGGCGAGAAACACATAGCCATCAATGAAATCGAGCACCTCCACGGGGATGTCTTCGAACCGCTTGCGCCGCACGAGGATGACGATGGGCATGTCGAGACCGCGCTTGCGCATCAGATTGATCAAGGATGCGGGCTTCCCTTCAAGGCCCTTCTTGCCCCAATCGACAACCATGCAGCCGATCGCCGCGTCGGTCTGCACCGCGATTTCAGCATCCTCCGGGCGGCGCGCCTTCACCACCTTGAATCCCATCCGCTCGATCGCCATGATGATCTCGTTGAGGCGCATGCCTTCGAGATCCTCGGCGTCGAAAGCTGGCGCGGAGAAGAGGAAGGTGAAGCGCTGAACGAAATTCATTCTCGGATCTCCCGTCAGGCTGGTCCTGGCGCAGGGCAAGAAACAGCCAGACCGGAGTGGGGCCGCCCGCGCGTCTCTCCTGCATCAATTGTTGTCATAGGATATATATTAATGACGCTTTCGTGACAGGAACCACACTGGCCGGCTTTGCAAGCCTGCCGGTGCCTCGTCACGCTATTGGGAGGCATCTTGGATTCATCATCGTGAAGTGCCTGGGGCTGATTGCCAGCGTCAAATTCGTCATGCGCCCGCGGAAGGCAGACCTTGCGAAGGCCGCCTCACAAATGGGCGAGCCGGGCGCGCGCTACCCCGAGCTTTTCCACCCGGGAAAGGGCTTCGGCCAGTCTTTCACGGTTTTCCTCGACGATTTCTTCCGGCGCACGGGCAACGAAATCGGCATTGTTGAGTTTGGCTTCGATCTTCTGTGCTTCCCCAGACAACTTGGCGATTTCCTTCGTGAGCCGCGCCTTTTCCGCATCGAGATCAATGATGCCTTGCAAGGGAAGAGCAGCAAGCGTTTTTCGCACGATCACCTGGACAGATTGGCGGGGCACCTCGGCCGCGAAGGATATTTCCGAGAGGCGGGCGAGACGCTTGACCGTTTCGCCCCAGGCTTTTGCGCGAGCCATGGCGTCTGGTGAAGCGTTGACGAGCACCAGCGGGATTTGCGCGGCGGCGGGCACATTCATTTCCGCCCGCACCGAACGGATTTCCGATATCAGCTCGACGATAAAGCCGATCTCGGCTTCAGCCTCCGGATTTTCACAGCCTTCAAGCCGGGGCCATCCGGCGAGCGCCAGCAGGGTGGCACGGGATGAGTCCTCGGTGGCCGTGATCTGCCAAAGCTCTTCCGTCATGAACGGCATGAAGGGATGCAGCAGCTTGAGGATGTGCTCCAGCACGAAGGCCGTGGCGGCGCGCGTCTCATCCTTGGCCGGTCCGTCCGCCCCTTGCAAAAGCGGCTTTGCGAGCTCCAGATACCAATCGCAAAAAATGTTCCAGACAAAGCGATAGACGGCATTGGCGGCATCGTTGAAGCGATAGGCCTCGATGGCCGCGGTCACTTCGCCGGCCGTCCTGGCGGTTTCGCCGATGATCCAGCTATTGAGCGTGATCTGAATCTTTCGCGGATCGAAAGAAGCTTGTCTTACGCAGCCGTTCATTTCAGCAAAGCGCGCCGCGTTCCAGAGCTTTGTTCCGAAATTCCGGTAGCCTTCGATCCGCTGCGCCGAAAGCTTGATATCGCGCCCCTGCGCGGCCATGGCGGCGAGCGTGAAGCGCAGTGCATCCGCCCCATAGGTGTCGATGAGGTGCAAGGGATCGACCACATTGCCCTTCGACTTCGACATCTTCGCGCCCTTCTCGTCGCGGACGAGGGCGTGGATATAGACTTTGCGGAACGGGACTTCGTTGTCCATGAAATGGAGGCCCATCATCATCATCCGCGCAACCCAGAAGAAGATGATGTCAAAGCCGGTGACCAAAACACTCGTCGGATAGCGGCGCTTGAGATCCTCTGTCTCATCCGGCCAGCCAAGTGTCGAGAAAGGCCAGAGGGCGGAGGAGAACCAGGTGTCGAGAACGTCTGGATCGCGCCAGATGGCGAATTTTTGCAGGCCCCGTCCTTGTCCCAACTGTGGATCGTAGATTTCGTCAAGAGCTGCTTGTTCGTTCGCTACGACCACCACATCGTTACACTTGTAGTAGTTGCGGGCTTCGGCAAGCGCTTCCGCTTCCGTCATCGCGACGATCGGTTCTCTCAGACTAAAGGCCAATACGCCACCGCCAGGGTATCCAAACCCATACCAGGCCGGGATCTGATGGCCCCACCAGAGCTGGCGCGAAATGCACCAGGGTTGAATGTTTTCCAACCATTGAAAATATGTCTTTTCCCAATTCTCCGGGACAAATTTCGTGTTGCCTTGGCGCACCGCAGCAAGCGCAGGTTCCGCCAAGACCTTCGCATCAACGTACCATTGATCAGTAAGCCAAGGCTCGAGCACGACGCCGGACCGGTCACCATGCGGTACCATATGCGTGTGGGGCTCGATCTTATCGAGAAGCCCGCGAGCCTCCATTAGTTCGACAATACGCTTTCGAGCTTCGAAACGGTCAAGTCCCTCCAAGCTATTTATCGTATCTGCGAGTTCCTGCTTCCCAAGCTGTACTAGCTTTTCAACAACGCGCCGCTGTGCTGTGCTATGATCTTGGCCGCTTGGCCTGACAACAATCCCTCTTATCTCGAGCGCATTTTCGTCGAAAAACCAGTCGCTGACCTCAATATTTGTCCCAATCCAAATGGTTGCTCGCGCATCGAAGACATTGATCAGCGGCAGCCCGTGCCGCCGCCCCACCTCGAAATCGTTGAAATCATGGGCGGGGGTAATCTTCACCGCGCCGGTGCCCTTTTCGGGGTCGGAATATTCGTCGGCAACGATCGGGATCAGCCGCCCGACGAGCGGCAGCCGCACTTTCTTGCCATGGAGATGCTTGTAGCGCTCATCCCCGGGATGGACCGCGACGCCGGTATCGCCGAGCATGGTCTCAGGCCGCGTCGTCGCAACGGTGATGAATTCGCCAGTCTCGCGGCCAGCGTCATCGGCAACCGGATATTTGAAATACCACAGATGGCCCTTGGTCTCCACCTGCACGACCTCGAGGTCCGAGATCGCGGTCTGGAGCTTTGGGTCCCAATTGACGAGGCGCTTATCCTTGTAGATCAGGCCTTCCTTATAGAGTTTGACAAAGACCTTCGTGACCGCCCGGGACAGGCCTTCATCCAGGGTGAAGCGCTCGCGGCTCCAATCGCAGGAGGCGCCAAGCCGTTTCAGCTGCGCGATGATCGCACCGCCCGACTGGGCTTTCCACTCCCACACGCGCTTCAGGAATTCTTCGCGGCCCAAAGCGGTGCGGCCGGGCTCCTTGCGCTCTGCCAATTGCCGCTCGACGACCATTTGTGTCGCGATGCCGGCATGGTCGGTGCCCGGCTGCCAGAGCACGTCCTTGCCGCGCATCCGCTCGAACCGGCAGAGAATGTCCTGCAGGGTCGTGTTGAGGGCGTGGCCCATATGCAGGGAGCCCGTGACGTTCGGCGGCGGAATGACGATCGTGAAAGGCTCCGCCCCGCTCCGCTCCGGCCGCCCCGCGCGGAAAGCGCCTGCCGCTTCCCATGCCGCTGCGATGCGGCCCTCGACCGCCCTGGGATCGAAAGTCTTTTCCATCATGGGATATTCCGCGTGTCGCCTTCGCGCCCCGGCTCACCGGCGGGGCCATGCTGCATCAAAATGAAAGCGAGCGATGGCAAACAAGCGGATAAAATGCAAGCCCGCGCTTGACGTTCTGAGAAGCTCCGCAGCAGGGCTTTCTAAGACGTGGCACCGGCGCGGGCCAGGCCGCGCCTATTCCCCGCGGGCCACACGCTCGATCTCGGCGGCGACAAGACGCTCAACAATGAGCGGGAGATTTTCGTCAAGCCAGGCCTTGAGCATGGGACGCAGCATCTCACGGGTAAGGCCAATAATGACATCGCTATGCTGGACAAAGCGGCTGGCAAGCAGCGTATTGAACGCCGCGCGGGCCGAGGCATCCGTGGCATTTGAGATCAGCACGGGACGGCGCGAGGCTCGATCTGCGCCCTCTCCATTCACATCCGTTTGCTGAAATTGCCCGCGCGGCTCACTCTCGCTTGCGGCGAGTGCCTGGTCGTCCGCGATGATTCTCCGGATGGAGGCGAGGATTTCTTCCATTGAGGGCTCATGAGCCCTTTGTTGCTGACCGTCTTTCAATTGGGGATTGGCTGCGTTCATGCCTTTTGTGCCTTCAAAATGGACGCGCCGATCTTCCGTGATCGTGCATCAAAAAACTGGATATCGAGCCTTCGTTCTTGCCCTTTTGAGGCAGAACCGCCGAATTTGCCGGAGCGGCATCCTAGGCGCAACCCATCCGCCAAAAGCGTCCGCCGCGCTTGTGGCCGTGAAGCCTTGCCGGAGTATTCAACCCTGCATTCTCCTCACAGTCCCCTTCAACATTTCCTTGCGATGGAGCCGAAGGAACAGCAGCCTGCGAATCAGGGTGATGCCAGCCTGCTGCCGAAGGTGACGGTAACGCTTATCCATCAGAACTCCAAGCAGATACCATGACCAGGTTCCGCCATCGCCACTCAAACTGAACAGGATCGGCTGATATTGACAAGGAGCTTGGCCCGCGCCGCTTGAGCCAGGCTGACCGGAGCCAAGCCCCTAGCGCCCGTCCGGGGTCCGCAGGCCGATCCATTTGTCCTTGACCTGATCGAAATGGATCGCCGGATCATACTCGATGACGTTAAGGTTAAGATTGGCAGCGGTGAGGCGCCCAATGGCCGCCATGACTGCATAGGACGCAACGACCCGGTCGCGTTGCGCGGTCACAAGGGCGACCCTGGCGTTCAGCAGAACCTGCTGCTGGTACAAAATATCGAAAGTGGTGCGCTGGCCAACCTCCGCCTCCTGCCTGATCCCGTCAAGGGCGATTTCGGCTGACTTGACCGCCGCCCGCGAGGATTGGATGACGGCACGGGCGCTATCGAGCTGTCCCCAGGCGGAAACCACGCCGGCGCGGACCATGTCGCGCTGCAAATCGGCCTGCAGCCTTGCTTGACCCAGGCTCTCCTTGGCTTGGCGCACACGCGCGTAAACCTCGCCGCCTTCATAGATTGGCACGGTGACCTGGCCGCCGACGAATCCGTTGAAGACCCGTATCCCGGGAAATCCGCCATAATTATAATTCTGCTGGGCGCTTCCAATGAGGTTGACGCTTGGAGCAAGTTCGCCTTCAGCCAGCTTGACCTGCAACGCGGCTGCATCCACCGCGTGCAGCGCCGCTTGGACCCCTGGGTGCTCGGCAAGCGCAAGATCTACCGCATCGGACAGTGACCGCGGCAGCAGATCCTCAATTGTTCTTGCCGGTTCAAGCCGGCCCGGCTGGACCCCGATGACCTGGCGGTAATTGGCTATACTGGTCTGCAGATTGGCCTGTGCGGTGAAGTAGTCGGAGCGGCCCGTAGCAAGGCTCGACTCGGCCTGAGCGACGTCCGTGCGCGTCACCTCGCCCACAATGAACCGGTCGCGGGTCTGGCGCAGCTGCTCTTCGAGGACGATGATGTTGTTCTTGCGCAGATCGAGGATCGCCGTATCGCGCAAAACATTCATGTAGGCCGTCGCGCCATTCAAAAGGACATTCTGCTCCGTGTTGCGCAAGTTCTCCCGCGCTCCAAGGATGTTCGACTCGGCCTGCCTCACGCTATTCTGAGTACGGTTGCCATTGAAGATGTTCTGGGTCGCGCTCACTCCGAGCGTTCCGGTGTCGGTGCCTGATACCAGGTGGGACGATGATGTAGGAAAAAGAGGGCTTGCCGAATTTGACGAACCCCCAAAGACAGCGCCAGCCGCAGAGAAGTCGAGATAGTTATACCCATACTGGCCCGCGGCATTCAGAGTCGGCCGGCCGAGAGCGCTTGCACGGGGCAGATTTTCGTCGGTGGCGCGCACTCCGGCACGCTGCTGGTTGAGATCCGGGTTGCCTGCATAGGCGCGTGCCAAGGCACCCGACATGGTTTCGGCGCGTCCCGCCGAAACAAAAAGCGGGGACGCCATGACGATCGAGAGAGCCGTGGCCGACATGAGAACCGGCTGCCTCAGGGCATGGGAACAAACCAAAGCGGCAATGCGCATCGGTGGACATCCATTCCTTTCTGCAGCATTCGCCAGGTTCCGCGCGGCCGCCTCATAGTGCGGCCCTCCCCCCAGCCGGGGCAATTTCGATCCGGTGGCGGAGGTTCAACACACAGAAGCGTCCGTGCCCGGCATCCCAGCCAGCGCACCAGAAATCCGCAGACCGCCGCAAAAATGCGGCGGTTCCGCGAGTGCCTCCGTTTCACACGGCATTGACACCTCAAAAGAATGTAAATTGCTCGCTGCGCCTGAATGCGTCGAGGACCGGGGCTGCTGCATCAAAGAGAACCCGGGAGCCCATTGCGCCCTCGATCCTGTCGTAGCGGACGGCTTTGCTGGCGCGTCCAGCCTGATCGCCCGGAACGCTTTGGAGGGCGATGAGGCGGCCGCCTTCCTTCAATTGCGCAAAGAGCCCGCCGAGATTGGCCTCCACCGCGCCATTAATGAAGATAAGGTCGAAAGGCGCTTCCTCGGCAGCCCCCTCCGTAAGCGGACCAAGGACAGCCGGCAAAGTGGTTAATCCGAAAGAATCAAGATTGGACCGCAATTCGTCGTACATGGCGCGCTCCGATTCGAGCGCGACAACCCGTTCCGCGAGGCCCGCGAGAAGAGCGGACGAATAGCCGGTCGCCGGTGCGACATCCAGAACCGTATCGGCCGGTGTTACGCTCGCGGCCTGAATGAGCCGTGCCAGCACGAGTGGCGGCAAGAGACTGCGCCGCTCATTGCCGGGCTTCACTTGAAGCGCGATGTCGGAATATGCAAACGGCGCCAGTTCCGGAGGCAGGAATTGCTCGCGCGGAACCTCAAGCATTCTTGCCAGTACACGCTGATCGGTCACGTCGAAGGTCCGGACCTGGCAATCGACCATGGTTCGGCGCAAATGCGCCGATTGAGACAAACGCTCCGCAATGCTGGCATCTTCAAAGCTGGTGTCTTTCATGATGTCTCGCCAAGTCCCTTGTGCGGCTAGAATATGATCTTCTTGAAAATGCTAACTTTCTCAACAAAATCATGCGGCAGGGCGAAATTCGAGATCATGCAGGATTGACTTACGGCCATCATGATTTCGATCTCGGCCGGCCGCGGCTGGGCTCTTATAAATTTTCTGGCTTCCTCTGTCTATTGAAAGGCCTGGATTTTCCAAGACATTGGCACCGCATGAAGAGGGGACGAACAGCCCGCTTGCGAAGCGCGCAAGACGATGCAAGGGGAATTTGGCCTTTGCGTGACCCTTCATGGGTCCCGGCGGGCCAAAGAGTCGCAAATGCACATCTTCAGCGGGGAGTTAGCCCATGTCCGAATCTCCAGCCGAGCACCTCAAGCATGCCGAACATGCCGAGCACGCCGCTTTCCTCGGCGACCCTTTTTTGACGCGGGTATCGGTCACGATCGCGATCCTTGCCGTCATCGCCGCGGCCGTCGGGAGCCTCGAGACGCTCGAAACGGCTGCGGCACTGGGCGGCAAGAACAGCGCGGTTCTTTTGCAGAACCAGGCCATCGATACATGGAATTTCTATCAGGCAAAAAGCATCAAAAAGAATCTTTACGCCATCGCCGCTGAAAATGCCGGGCCGGCGGCGGCGGATTTCAAGACTCAGGCGGAGCGCTATGGCGCTGACGAAAGGGAGCTTTTCGCCAAGGGCCAGGCGCTCGAGCGGCAAACCGAGGAAAAACTGCGCGAGAGCGAAGGCCACGAACATCGCCACCATGTTTTGACGATTGCAGTGACTCTTCTTCATGTCGCGATCGCGATCGCGACAATCGCCATTATCGTGCGCAGCCAACGCTGGCCCTGGTATGCGGCTCTGGGGCTTGGCGTGATCGGCTCAGCCGGCGCGGCTTACGCATACTTTATCTAGACCATCACGGGTCCAGCTCGAAAGCTGAACCCCAATGGCCTCAACCGGAGGCGTCATCTCTGCGGTGCGCTTGCCAGGCCCCGCCACGAGGCGATTTCACCCTTTCAGGCGCTTATTGCACTCGCTCCAATAACCGCCGCCCTTCTGGATCCATTTGAGGCCCCCATTGGCATTGGTTGCCTTGTTGGCATTGTACTGATCCAAGCAGGTTTTCTGGCGTGCCTTCGCGGGCTTTTCATGGGCATATTTGGGCGAAATCGCAGCCGGAAAGACGGCGGTGCTGGGCGGAGGCGTGACCGCCTTTGGCGCTGCCGGGGTCTTCAGGGGATTGGCCGGAGCGGGAGCTGCCGGGGCCGGTGGCGGCGGTGCCACGGATGGGGCCGGCGCCTGCGCTTCAACCGCGGGCGGCGGAGCCGGTGCTTCCGCTGCGGGGGCGGGGGCAGGAGCCGGTGTTTCCGGCACGGCTACAGGAGCGGGCGCGGGTGCCGCAGGAGGCGTGACCGCGGCCTCCTCTGGAGGCGCGGCCGCAGCCGGGGGCTTTGCTTTCGCCTCAGCCGTGCATTGGCTATAGAATTGCGGCCAGTTCAGACCGTTCAATGTGCCTGCCGCTTTGGCCGCCTGATATTTCTCGCTGCAAAGGTGGCGTATGTCGGCAGGCTGCGGCGCCGATGCTGCCGCTCCCGCGGCCGCACTTTCCTTGGCTTCCGCCGTACACTTGCTATAAAACTGCGGCCAGGTCTGGCCCTCTAGCGTGCCCGCCGCCTTGGCCGCCTGATATTTCTCGCTGCACTCGTGGCGGATATCCTGGGCATTGGCCCGCCCCAATGGCATGAACCCGAACAAGACCGACGCCGCAGAGACGCTGACAAGCGAAAGAGCACGGCGAACAAGCATTAAAATTCTCCTCGAGAAGCAAATGGAGCCAATACGGCACCCGGGTTCGAAAGTCCCGCGAAACCCGCAGCAAGTCAAATATAATCGATAGGCAAAATGCACCAAGCAGCGGCATTTCGCAAATGCCTGAAACTCCGGCCTCGCCCAGCCGCCCTTCGCCCCATCCTTTCCGGAGGGTGGAGGCCTCAGACTTGGCCTCCGGCTGCCGCGACCTCCGCCGCGAAGTCACTTTCCTGCTTTTCGATCCCTTCGCCAAGGGCAAAACGCACAAAAGCCTTCACCGTGACCGGCGCTCCGGCGGCCTTCTCTGCTTCCTTAACGGCCTGCCCGATAGTTTTGCCCGCATGCTCGGCATGGATCGAGGGCTGATCAAGAAGGCAGACCTCCTTGTAATATGTCTTCAGGCCCGACTCGATGATCTTGTCGAGCACATGGGCAGGCTTGCCCGCATTCTTGCCGGCAAGAACGGCTTTTTCGCGCTCGATGATCGAAGGATCAAGTCCTGCGGAATCAATGGCAAGCGGGTTTGCCGCCGCAACATGGAGAGCGAGCAGGCGCCCGAGGGGCGCCAGCACCTCGGGATCCCCCTTCGACTCAAGGGCGACAAGCACGCCGATTTTTCCAAGACCCTCGGAAACCGCATTATGGACATATTGGCCGATGACGCCCTCATCAACGTGGAGGAAAGCGGCACGCCGCAGCGTCATATTCTCGCCGATTGTGGCGATGGCATTGGCGATCGCTTCGCCGAGTGTTCCGCCGCCCGGATAGGCCGCCGCTTTCAAGGCTTCAACATCGGCTGTTCCGGTCTCGGCAGCAATGCGAGCGATGTTTCTGGCCAGCGTCTGGAAATCCGTATTCCTCGCAACGAAATCCGTCTCCGAGTTGACCTCGACGGCTACTCCATCGCGATCGCGGACAAATACCGCGACAAGCCCCTCGGCTGCGACCCTTCCGGATTTCTTGGCCGCCTTGGAAAGCCCTTTCTTGCGCAGCCAGTCGATCGCCGCCTCGATATCGCCGTCAGTTTCGCCGAGGGCGGTCTTGCAATCCATCATGCCAGCGCCGGTCTTCTCGCGAAGATCCTTCACCATCGCCGCGGTGACGTTCGCCATATTGGTTGTCCTTCATTTTCAAGAGGGCCCTTCCGGGCAGCTGGCTGACAGCCGCTGAGACCCGGAGCGCCTGCAAATCACTCAATGCGCCTCACTCGATGCGCCGGTTCAATGCACCGGTTCATTTCAAGCCGATGCGCGGTGCGGTCAAGCTGCGACGAGGCCCCGTGCAAGATCGATCCAGCCGTCGCGTGCAATCCGGCCGCCGAGCTTGAGGTCATGATCGATCTTTTCAGCGTCCTTTGGCGTCATGGCAGCGATCTGCCAGTAATGGTAGATGCCGGCATCGTTGAGTTTCTTGACGATCTGCGGTCCGACGCCCGGCAATTTGGCAAGATCGTCCGGAGCGCCGCGGGGCGCCGTCAGGAGTTCGAAGACCTCCTCTGGCGCCTCATGGCTCTCGCCCGCGGCGCTCTCGCTGGCAGCCAATTCTTCTGCGGCCGGGCGTTCCGATTCACCAAGGTCGATGCCAGCCGCCCCCTGCCCGCGCGAAATGCCGTCAATTGCCGCGCGCGCCGCAAGATCACAATAAAGGGAAATCGCCCGGCCCGCATCGTCATTGCCCGGAATCGGATAAGTGATTCCGTCGGGATCGCAGTTTGTATCGAGGATCGCCGCTACCGGAATATGCAGCCGCTGCGCCTCCTTGATCGCCAATTGCTCCTTGTTCGTGTCGATAATGAAGATCAGATCGGGAATGCCCCCCATATCCTTGATGCCGCCAAGCGCCTTCTCCAGCTTATCACGCTCGCGCGAGATCATGAGCCGCTCTTTCTTGGTCATGCCAATCGCGCCCGCGCTCAAGGTCTCGTCCAATTTGCGCAAGCGCTGGATCGAAGCCGAGATCGTCTTCCAGTTGGTGAGCATGCCGCCGAGCCAGCGGGAATTGATGTAATATTGCGCCGAGCGTTTCGCGGCGTCGGCAATCGCTTCCTGGGCTTGCCGCTTGGTGCCGACGAAAAGCACGCGCCCGCCCTTGGCGACCGTGTCCGAAATGGCCTTCAGGGCCTGATGCAGCAGAGGAACCGTCTGTGCAAGATCAATGATATGGATATTGTTGCGGACGCCAAAAATATAGGGCGCCATCTTCGGGTTCCAGCGGTGCGACTGGTGCCCGAAATGAGCCCCGGATTCGAGGAGACCGCGCATCGTGAATTCAGGCAAAGCCATGTGTTTCTTTCTCCGGTTGAAGCCGCCGCGGATCGATATGGACCTCCCGCGCCCGAAGGTTTTGAGAGGCCACCGGGAGCAGCCCTTGAAGCAGAGCCGCGCAAACCGCGTGTGGAATGGGGGCGCTTATAGGGCGCCCGGCGCCGGAACGCAAGCGAGGCGCGAAAGCAACCTCGAAAGAAGTTTGTAGTATATCAAGTGCTCTGGCCGGGCGGGGCCCTTCGCAGCAAAGGCGCTAAATATGAAAGCTTTGGACATCGACGACTCCATTCTCGCGCGGCGCGGAAAAATCATCGCCGCCTTGCGGAGCATCGTTCCCGGCGAAGGCGTCATCGAGCAGGAGATCGAGCGGCGCGCCTATGAGAGTGATGGCCTGACCGCCTACCGCGCCCTGCCCATGGCGGTGGTCCTGCCTGAAACCACCGCCGAGGTCCAAAAGGTTCTCGCCTATTGCTACGAAAACGATGTGAAGGTTGTCGCGCGCGGCGCTGGAACATCGCTCTCAGGCGGGGCTCTGCCGCTCGAAGACGGCGTTCTTCTCTCGATGATGAAATTCAACCGCGTGAAGGAGATCGACTTCGCCAGCCGCTATGCCGTCGTCGAGCCGGGCGTCACCAATCTTGCCATTACCAAGGCAGTCGAGCATCGCGGCTTTTATTACGCCCCCGACCCTTCCTCGCAGATCGCCTGCTCGATCGGCGGCAATGTGGCGGAGAATTCGGGCGGCGTTCATTGCCTGAAATATGGCCTCACCACCAACAATGTGCTGGGCTGCGAACTGGTCCTGATGACGGGCGAGATCGTCCGGCTGGGCGGGCGCCATCTCGACCAGGCGGGCTACGATCTCCTTGGGCTCGTTGTCGGGTCCGAGGGGATGCTGGGCGTCGTGACCGAAGTCACGGTCCGCATACTCCGCGCGCCGGAGTCCGCCCGCGCGCTCCTGATTGCTTTTGACTCCAGCGAAGCCGCGGGGGCTTGCGTCGCCGGCATTATCGCGGCGGGCATCATTCCCGGCGGCATGGAAATGATGGACAGGCCCGCGATCCATGCGGCGGAAGATTTTGTCCATGCGGGCTATCCGCGCGAGGCGGAGGCCCTTCTGATCATCGAGCTCGATGGTCCTCCGGCCGAGGTCGATTACCTCGTTGGTAAGGCCGAGGCGATCGCAAAGGCGAAGGGCGCCACGCAGTGCCGGATTTCGGCGTCCGACGCCGAGCGGCTCACCTTCTGGGCCGGGCGCAAGGCGGCCTTTCCGGCGGTCGGGCGTCTGTCGCCTGATTATTTCTGCATGGATGGCACGATCCCGCGCAAGGAGCTGCCCGCCGTTCTTGCGGGCATGCGCGACTTATCCGGGCAGCACGGCTTGCGGGTCGCCAATGTTTTTCACGCGGGCGACGGCAATCTGCATCCGCTCATTCTCTATGACGCGAACAAGCCCGGCGAGCTTGACCGGGCGGAGGAATTCGGCGCGGATATTTTGCGGCTCTGCGTCCGGCATGGCGGGGTGCTCAGCGGCGAGCATGGCATTGGCGTCGAGAAGCGCGATCTCATGCCGGAGATGTTCAGCGAGACCGATCTTGCCCAGCAGATCAAGGTCAAATGCGCCTTCGACGAAAAGCAGCTTCTAAATCCAGGGAAAGTGTTTCCCGAGCTGCACCGCTGCGCGGAGCTTGGGCGGATGCATGTGCATGGCGGCCAGCTGAAGTTCCCGGACCTCCCGAGGTTTTAGAGCAGCGACTACCGCCGTAGAGAGGGAAATGGATGACGCAGGGTCAATCGACGGCTAAAAATCCGCCGACCATGTTCAAATGCTGCTTCAACTGCCGTCATTCCGCCAGACTGGTTGCCCTCGGCCTTGGCTTTAGTTGCGTTCATCCAGACCGGAAAGCGGGAGCGGCTGCGCAAGTGCTCGCGATCGGACCGGGCATTCCGCATCCCCGCTATCTTTGCCCGCTTTTCGAGTGCAAGCCTAGCGCAGCGGCAGCAAGTGAATAGGAGCGATGTGAACCGGCCCGTCTGGGACACCGGCTCGACAGTGGTTCTGACCTTACTCTTCGGCGAACCCATGCCGCGTCCGATGATAATTGAGGTATGCTTTCATGGCATCCGAGGGCTCTTGCCGCAAGCTTCCGCCCAGGTTCAATCGTTGTCGTTCAGCTTCGTCAATCCTGTCCGAAATCATCATGCTACGGTCGTCATTGAAGGAAATTAGTCCGCGATCGAAAAGAGCATCTAAGTGCGCGGCAAGTAATAGTCCATTGTTGGGATCGAGCCGCTCATTTCCGTTTTCGCATTCGCTCCATGGCTTAATATGAGAGGCCCTCAAAACTTCACGGGTCGAGCAACCCAAGACCGCGCATTGATTCCCCCACATATCTTCCAAACCTCTTCGAAACTGTCCCTGCCCCAGGCGCGCGGCAATAAGGGCTTCTCTCTCGGTCTCATTTAAGTTGCTGTTCTTGATTTCTTCGATGTCACGCGCAATCGCCATCGCGGCGAATTCTGGCAAACTGCGCAACACCCTTCCAATGAAATCCAACGCTCGCTGTAAATCGAGAGTGTCGTCTCCCGGCTCGCCATAAATGCCAAAGCCATTAACGTTCCCACCCTGATGGAACTCCTGGACCGGGTTGGCTAGCACCTTTTGCAGCGCCTCGTCTCCGAGGCCCTGTTGCTCGTTCCAAGCATCATAAGGAAACTCCATAGGCGCCGGGAATTCAGACCGGCAGTCCTCGAGCAAGCGTTCTACCGTGTTTGGATCTTCCGCCCCGAATCCCACCCAGAACGCCGGCGCCTCATTGCTCAAAGTGTAATCATACCAGATTTGAATTACCGGCCGATCCTCCCCAAACTTGGCAACATTCACATAGTAGCCTCGCGTAGGAGCATACCATATCGCCTGACGCTGCTCGATGATCCGAAGCAGTGGAGCACGAAGCGATACTGGGTGAAGAGCTTTGGCGAGTTGATTTGCTTCCCTTTGAATGATTTCTTCCATATACGGTTACCTCGCAACATCATGCATGCTTCCCGTTAGCCGGCCACCCGACTCCGCCGCAAAAAGCTGCTGTGATGAAGTTGCCCGTCAGCAAAACTTATGATTAGTAACATTTAAACTTTTAAACTTTTTATTATCGAATTAAAATTATTTTTAAAGAAGACCCGCCAGGAACCCGCCAGGAAGAGGTCGAAACAAGGCCGCGCCTCTCCGCTCCTCAATAGGCCAATTTGGCTCCCCTAATTGGGGGGGGACTGCCATGCTCAGGAACTTTCGGCCAGACCATCACCGCGCCGTCATTTCACGCTTGATTTGGACCGGCGGCCCGTGATTGAATTTGATGGACCGGGGTGTGAGGAGAGCGTCCATGTCGCATTTCCATCTTCAACGGCCGCCGCCAAAACTGCCCTGGTGGCAGAAAATCTGGGAAATCTTCAAAAATGCCTTCCCCGGCCGGTCCAGCGAGCAGGCCAAGTCCTTCCTTCTCACGTTCATACTCTTCTTTGGCTTCCTGATTCTGACCCGGATCTTTTTTGCCTGGAGAGGTGTTCCCATTTAGGCCTTGGCTTGCGCTTCCTCCTTTGATGCGCAGCCTGCCACAACTGGTGCGCAGCCTGCCAGAACAGCCGAATAGCGTAGCGTGCCGCTGGCACCCCGTTTGCGTGCCTCAGTATCCGAGACAAAGCAGCATCTCCGCTTTGTCCGCTCTTCTACAAAGGATCTGAGGCATCATGATCGAGCTCACCGCAGCCGATGGGCACAAATTTTCCGCCTATCGCGCCGACCCTTCAGACACGCCGAAGGGCGCTGTCGTGGTCCTTCAAGACGTCTTCGGAGTCAACGCCCATGTGCGGAAGATGGCCGACGGTTTCGCCGCCAAGGGCTATGTCGCGATCGCGCCCGCGCTTTTCGAACGGGCCAGGAGCGGCGTCGAGCTCGGCTATGACGAATCCCAAATGGCCGAGGGGCTTGAATATGCAAAACAGGTCGGCACCGATGGTCCGCTTTCCGACATTCAGGCGGCCATCGAGGCAGTCAAGGATACGGGAAAGGTCGCCATCGTCGGCTATTCCTGGGGCGGGTACCTCGCTTATCTTTCAGCCAACCGCGTGAGGGGGCTTGCCTGCGCGATTGGTTACTATGGCGAGGGAATCGCCGATGAGTATCGCGAGAAGCGGAAGATCCCGACCCTCATCCATTTCGCTGAAAATGATCCGTTCATTCCCGCCGAAGAGGTGATCCAGTTCCGGGCGAACCGGCCGGACGTGAGCGTTTACACTTATGCGGCGGGACATGATTTCAATTGTGATGAAAAGGACAGCTATAACGAGGAGGCGGCCTCCTGCGCCCTTGAGCGGACTTTGTTCTGGATCTCTCAATATGTCGAAGGCCAGCCGCCTGTTCTCTTGAAGAATGCGGGAGCCTACGCGCAGCAAAAGATGGACAAGAAAAAGAAAAAAACCGCCAAGGATGATGACATGGGCCCCCCGCCGGATTGATGTCATCCGCGCTATCATTCCGTTATGCAAAAGACTGACAAACATTCCGTTATGCAAAAGACTGACAAATACGATGTGATTGGCGCAAGACCATGACCGTCATCGAGCATGATTTCGGCAAGAAGAAACGGCAGATTGTCCGCCGCTTCACGAAACTCCTGAGCCTGGACGCTCTGCACGAGGCCAACGTCCGGGAAAATCCGCTTCCCTATCTTGAGCGGGCGGGCGAGCGCATCTACCAGCTTGAGAAAGCCCTATTCGAAGCAGCCGAAGCCGCGGCGGAACCATTGGGCCCGCCGCAATCAGCGCACGAGATAATTGAGATCAGCAAGGCCGAATATCAACGCCTTTTGAATTGCCGGGCAATCGTTGAAAGCGCGCTGGCCGCCGCGAGATCGCGCGAAGACATATAGCACCCTCCCTGGCGGCTGGAGTTGGCTCTGGCACCTCACACTCACACCATGATCCGCGCCCGCCTAAGCGGAGAACACGGGCATGGGGGCGGCCACTCCAGCCCCACGGCGGCGGTCAGACGTCAGTTGCTTAACCGCGGCGTCCATTTGTAGAGATCGCCCCAGCCGCTTGCCGCCGTGCATTCATGCTCGAAGCCAAGCTTTTTAAGCTCATCCGCGAGTCCCAATCGGTTGCCGCTTTTCACGCTGGCGAACACGGAAGCTTTACGTCTCTGGATTTCGCTGACGAGCGAGGCAAACACGCCCTGATCGCGATGGCCCGGCGCAATTGCCGCGTAGGAGATGTGAATCGCATCACTGTTCCTGAGGCCCCATTCGAAATCGTCACGCCGGGCAAGCAGCGCTCCTGCGATTACCTTGTTTTCATCGACCGCAACCGGCGACAGCCCCGAGGTGCAGCACGCCATCAGTTCGCTCAGTATGTTTTCCTGTGCTGCCTCGCTCTGAAGATCAACAGGTATGTCCGCCGCGACTTGCCGCAGCAGACCCCAGATATCCCTTAAGTCCCCGAGTGATGCGGTGCGTTGTGTCAGCTCAGCCATGATTTGTCTCCCAGACTGCCAATGAGATGATTGGCCGCTATGAGAGATGCATGCCAGGATTGATTTCTCTTATCTCCCTCTCGCGCAGGCTGTCAGAATGTAACGGCCGCTTCAATGCTCAATTGAGATTGTTGCAATTGCGACAAACCGGGCGGCCGCCGCCCAAGACTCCAAGCGGCAAGGAATTTGCTCTGATACGCGCACCGGCATTCTCATCGGAGCTGCCCGCTTGGATAGCGGATACAAGGCAAAATGAATTCAACGGAGATATGTATGCCAGCCGTGGAAGGCTTCTTTGTGGATTGGGATGGAAATGCGCGCAATACGCTTGATCCTGGCGGCGGCTATCTTTGTGAAACGGATCCCATAGCCCGTTATGTCGCAATCATGACAAAGAGCGGCACGCTGGTTCACGAAGGCACATTCTATAAAACCCTTGGCGATATCGAGAAGGCAGGCATCAAGGCGCCGCTTGTGCCCGGCTCGCATCCCTGGGGCCGGAAGGAAGACGGTTTCTGAGAGCGCAGCGTGCCGGGAAGAGGTCTGCAATGCTTCCAACAACCATTCTCATCGATGAAGCACCCCGATGCGTCGTGCGTCCAACGGATATAAAGGATCTCAACCGATTCATCCGGAATGGGAAAACCTATCTTTTGGCAGATAATCCCAGCGGCAAGATTACTCATCGCAACGCCGATGAAGCAGAACTGGCAAGATGGCGGAATGCACTCGCTCTCCACAAGGCGTGGGGCGGCGCGGACGAGGATTTCTTTGGAGTTCCTCTCTAATAAAAATTGAAGGCTGCGTGGCTTGGCTCAAGAGCGCGGCATACGCATATCGTGCGGATTGCCTGCCTGGTTACGCATCCAGTCGGCAAGCTTTGCGAGCGTTGCATAAATTTCGCGCCTGGCGGTAACGTCCTCGACGGATTCTTCAAGCGCTCCCCTCATGCAAAGCAGCCATGCATCGCGTTCCTGCTCACCGATACGAAAAGGAAGATGCCTCTGGCGCAGACGCGGATGGCCCTTTTCGGCGGAATAGAGCTTTGGCCCGCCCATCCATTCACAAAGATAGCGTTTGAGCAGAGTCTTGGTTGGCCCGAGATCATCGGCATGCATGGCGCGAATCCCCCGGGCTTCCGGCAATCGATCCATTCTTTCATAGAAAGCTTCGACCAGACGGTCGATAATGACCGAACCTCCGATTCTCTCGAACATTGAAATTTCGGCCTCAGCGTCAGCCATTATTCGCTCCGGTTATTCTCATGTATATCTCCTGTGCGAACGCTCACTATTCGTCCATATTCGGGATGAGGATTACTTCGGCGGGAGCCGCAGGTCCTTGTCCGGCAACAAAATCAAGCGCAGCCACTGCCGACAAGCCATCGCCGCTGTCCATCAAGACCACCGCATCGGCTGGCATCCGCGTGAGTTCTTCAATAAGCTGGGCAACCGTCACCGCCTTCTCCTTCGCGAGCAGGTAGAATGCACGTCATGGCTCAGTAAGCCGCACGCCGGCTTCATCAAAGCGCATGAAGAGCGGTTCCTCTTCCGGCATGGAAATCTCAGCAAGCTTAAGTGTGCCGTTATCATAATACTCGTAGCGATGGGCAAGTTCGACCGCGCCATAAACGACTTTTTCGAAGGAGGAAAGCGCACCCGCCTCGTTGAAATAGGCGCGGATATAGGTGTTCCGGTTCGAAAGCGACTCCTCCGCAATCGGATTGACGAGAGTGAAAGGCAATTTGACGCCAGTGTAAGACACGAAAAACCGGGGGCTTCCCAACATTTCCTTCATCATGAAGGTCTCCCGGAACAAGAGCCTGTCATTGAGAGTTAGCGGCCTCGCCACTTTATTCACCCGCATGATCCACGAAGGACGGCGAGGCGCCTCTTGCCAAAGCTTGAAGCCTTTGTCTTGCATTAATCAGGATGAATCATGATCTCCATGGTGTCATCTTGCTCGGCGAAGGGGTCTGGAACAGTGTCGTCCTCGACAAGTTCCACGCCGCAGAGACAGACATCACCTTGAATGACAACAAGGGGAATGGGCTCCAGAGCGGCATCTTTGCATGGCCCATCGACGCACAGTCCCGTCTCGATTTCGAACTTTGCTCCATGCCTGCCGCATCTCAGGAACTTTCGTTCTGTGTCGAAAAAATCTCCCGACCTGATATTGAGCCAGATACCCTCGTGCGGGCAGGCATTCACATAGCCGAAATACTCTCTGGCGTTTTTCCGCACAACCACGATCGGGAAGGGCCTGCCCTCTCCTGCTTCATTTACCCGAAACAGGCTGAACGCCTTGGCTCTGCCTGGCTCGATGCTGCTCGCCCTGCAGATGACATAGACCTCAACATTCTTCAGCGACATCCCCTCTCCCCGTGCCGGGCTTGCCTTCGATTGCAATACCAAGCAGGACCTGGCGGATTTCTTCATGCCTCGCCAGGTTTTGCTTAGAGCGCACTTACTGTTTTCGGTCCCTTGAGCGTTGGATAATTGTCCCGCAAGATCTGTTCAAGCTTCTCGCATAAAGTCTTATCGCTCGCAGCCCCTGGCCCCACGAAATCCGTGCCTTGTTCCCAGATCTCAAAAAGCAATGCAGTGCGGCCTCGCGAAGCACTGTGAGATCGTTCAATTGCGCGATTCCATCGCTCATAACTTCAAGACGCCAGGACCGGCCGTCTTGCACGGAGCCGAGGAGTTCGCTCACCTCGGAAAGGGGCCATTCCTTTTTGAGATCGAATGACATGCCTGCCGTCTGCTCCGTTGAAATTGTCTTTGTCTGGAACGCAACAAGGCCTTGCGTTCTTGCGATCACGCCTTTTTGCCGCGCTGACACAACATTTGCATGAAGCGTGCCGGAACAAAGAGCGCGGACGCGCATCCGCCAAGGACAGCAGGGACTGACACATTGATGAAATTTTACATGACCCCCGGATCTTGCTCGACCGGCATTCACATTATTCTTGAGGAACTCGGCGAACTTTTTGAGGTCTATATCGTCAACCTGCCAGCGGGTGATCACTTCAAGCCGGACTTTGTCGCAATCAATCCGAAATCCACGATCCCCGTGCTGGTACGCAAGGACGGCACCACACTCACTGAAGTGCCCGCGATTGCCTATTGGCTCGCGCGGACTCATCCCCGCGCCAAATTATGGCCGGAAACACCCGAAGGTGAAGCGCGAGCTCTTGAGATCATGGCCTATGCCGCGGGTACCATTCATGGCCAAGGCTTTGCCCGCATTTTTGCGGCAAACACATTTGCCCGAAATCCGGATGAGCATGAGGCTGTGCGCCAGCTCGGCCGTGATATCGTTGAGAAAGGCTTTGCGATCCTGAACGATACGATTGAAAAGCCTTATGCGGCGGGCGAGTTCTCCGTTGCCGATCCAATTCTCTTCTATGTCGAGTTCTGGGCCGATAAAATCAACATTCCGATGCCCGGGAACCTCTTAGCGCATTACCATCGCATGCTGGCCCGGCCAGCGGTGCGGCGTGTCTTGCAAGAGGAAGGCTATAACCTTGCGAGCCTCGGTGCTTCGGGGCGCGAGCCAGCTGAGGTGCGCGCACATCTCTAAGTCCATGAAAACGCCGGATGCAATCAGAAGCCGCGGTGTTGGAATGCGGATGCCGGCACAATTTTCAACGATTTGGAGAAAGATCATGAATGGAATGATCGCCGTTGACGAACGCAACCAGGATGACATGCCGCACAAGGCAGGCTGTTATCTTTATGCCGGCACGCGGCTTTGGCTTGATGACAACATCGTTCACCGCAGCGGCGGGCCCGCAGTCATTTTTCCAGATGGCGCCGGGCGATGGTATATCCGCGGAAAAGAAATGACGCGCAGCGTGAGAAACTATTTTTTCCAGAACAAATGGCCAATAGAACACGGCTTCGGCACACCGGAAAAGCGAGCGCTATTTTCCTCGCACTTCCTGAAATAGGGCAGCCTTGATTTTGGTGATGGCCGCGGCGCCGGTCTGCGCTACACGCAATCAGCGCCGCAGTGGTTCCTTGTCACTGCGCACTTGTGGACTGGCCTATGCGGCAGCTTCTGCTTTAAGATTATCTGTTTCTTCCCGCGTCAGGCGAAATAGGCCTCGGCCCCCGGCGAGCGCCTGATATTTGGTACCGCCGACTTTATCACTCAGGAAATTGAACCAATCCTGGGGAGTCAGGGCCGGCGGACGCTCGCTGATTTCGACAACCGTACCATTCGGCGCGAAGCGCGCGTGGATCAAGACACTGGCTTCGGCACTCGTGACTTCGCTGTCTCCCATCTAACCTCTCCTTGAAGCTCTAAAGACCTGAGGCGAAGCCTAAAAGCTCGACCTTGATATTTTCCGTACCCAGCACCTTGGCCTGGCAGGCAAGGCGTGACTTCGACCCAACACCAACAATGGTGTCGAGCTTCTCGTTTTCCTCACGGCCGATTTTCGACAGCCCCTTCCGCCCCTCGTGAACGAAAATATGGCAGGTGCCGCATTGCGCATTGCCCTCGCACTTATGGTTCAAATCCTCTTCCGCCGCGAGAATCGCCGCAAGGAGCGTTGTTCCTTCCACCGCTTCCGTTGTCTTTCCCGACGGCATAATCGTGATGACCGGCATTCAAATCCTCTCCTCATATCCTGCCATTAATTCCACAGTTCACACTGCTTGCCGCGATCACATTGGTTTCACAGATAAATCGCGGATCCAGCCCCAACGTTAATCGAGGCATCCTTCATCGTTGCGACGATAAAGGAAATCTGATCCTCGGTGAGATGGGTATGAAAAGGCAGCGCCACCGCCCGGTCCGCGACCTTTTCCGTCACGAGAAAATCGCCGCGCCGGTAACCCAATTCAAAATAGTGCCGCTGCAAATGCAGGGGGCTGCTATATGCCGCGGCCTCGACCTGTTCGACGCGCAAATCCTCGAGAATCGCGTCACGGCTAGAACGCGAAAATCGTGTTCCGAGATGAACAACATAGAGAAACCAGTTCACTTCTGTCACGTCTGGCCCGATGAAGGGATCCTTGATGCCTTCGAAGGATTGAACATGCTTGTAATAGAGATGTTCGGTGAGGCGGCGGCGCTCGAGAATCTCCTCGATCCGCTTCAGCTGAGCCAGTCCGAGCGCCGCGGAAAGATCACTCATTCCTGCCTGGTAAGGCGGTGTCGCGCCGGCCACGACCGAAGAGCGCTCATTCAGCCGGTGCGAGCGATGGCGCCGCAAAGCCACCGCGATATCCACGTCATCCGTCACCACCATGCCGCCTTCACCGCATGTGAGCGGAAAGGGCTGTGAGAAATCGAAAACGGACGCGTCACCAAAGGTTCCGACCCGCGCGCCCTGATATTTGGAGCCGATCGCCTCGGTCGAGTCCTCGATCAGAATGAGATTGTGCGCCTTCGCCAAGGCGCGGAGAGGTCCCCATGCGGCGGGATGCCCATTATTGTTACATGCCACAATGGCACGCGTGCTGGGGCCGATCTTTGCCTCGGCTTTTTCTGGAACGATTGTCCCGGCCCAATAGTCGATGTCGGCGAACACCGGCTGCGCGCCCGCGAGGCTGATCGCATGGGCTGTTTCCCGGAAGGAATGAGGCGAGGCGATCACCTCCGTTCCGGGACCGATTCCATAAGCAGCAAGCGTAATCAAAAGGCCCATCGTGCCGCTGGGCACCGCTACCGCATATTTGCGGCCAGCATATTCCGCGAACGCCGCCTCGAAAGCCTCGGCGACAGGTCCGCTCGAAAGCCTCGGCGACCGCAAAACCTGATCGACCGCCTCAAGCTCCGCCGTCGTGATATCTGGATCGGAGAGCGGAATGAATGACGCATCCGTTTCTCCGGCGGCCAGCACTTCTTCAACACTTGTCTCCCGCGCGGTCACCACTTCAATCATCGAGCCGCACTCCGCCGTGCCAAAATAATACCTGTCGCACGCGCCGGATCCGAAGTGATCTGAGCGCAATGATCGGCACTGTCCAAAAGATGGATATCAAAGCGCTCATAGACGCGGAAAGGCGTTTCCGTTACATCCGACGCATCACAGCGCGTCCAGGAAAGATGCGGGAAGCGGCGGCGCAGTTCAGCAAGAGGATGAACATCAGCGGCGGCAGCCACGAGTATCGCATCGATCTGAGTCAAATCATCGGCACTGAGTGACATAGCCCTGCCCTGTTATTTCTGCCGGTATTAAACAATGCAAATTCACTGCCAAAACATCCGCTCTGGATCTGTATTGAGTAAATCCAGCAGCTCGGGCAACCGGATATGTCTGCTATGAAGATCCCAACGCTGGGATCCGTGGTCCTTTCGATAGAGCTGCCACATGCCAAGATCTCCGTCATATTGAAGGAGAGCTATATCGATAATCCCGCCGTCAGCATCGATGTTGCGTGAACAGCAGGGGCTCTCGATGAGATAGCCGCCGGCAACGCCACGCACGCTAGGCACAACATATTTGTATCGCTTGCGGGCCTTGAGCGCGCGCTCGATACGTTTGCGATCCAGATCATTCGGATGCGGGAGGCGCCCTGCTATCTTTTCCGGAACTGTTGCTGGCATCGCGTCACTCCGCCGGCGCACGATCTTCAGACAGGTTGTGGACATTCCGAGTAAATCGGCGGGGCGCATGTTGGAGCAGCGAGTTCGAGGCTATGCCTCAGAGAGCGGCGCGATCTCTTCCTCAAAGCAGCCGACGACAAGGCGCTCACCAAATTCAACAAGATAGACTGGCGTATTTGACTCCGTATGTGTCCCAACCTGGACAATCTCACCGCCATCGCCACTCTTGACCAGAAGTGCATCCACCGGCTTATCCGGATATGAGCCATCATTGTAGAGATCGGTCAGGGCACGCACACGCTGGCCCCACTGATAGATGGGAAACCTCGGCTCAATCACGGTGCCCCTCCCGGCAAAGGCAGATCCTCATCGTCACGGGGGTTGACCGGTTCAAGCTCTTTGCGTTTCATCCCCACGCGGTTGCCGCTTTCCATGAATTCCACTCCATAGATATAGAACTGCTGCAAGAAGGTCCCGATGCTCACGACGTAACCAATCTCGCCCTTTTTCGCCAAAATCTCTCCTATTTCCTTGCCGGCATAGGTTCCATCATTTCGGATGACCCGCTTTGCCTTCACCTTCTCGCCGAAGCTGAAATAGGGCGGCTCGGTAATTTCGACGACATCACTATCGCGAACAATATTGCTCATACGGGCATATCCCTCCGCAGCTCCTGCTCTCCCAACAAGCGCGATTGCACCATTTCCCTCACCAAAGAGTCCGTGTCGTCCATCAACTCATGAAGCATGGCAGCCGGGATCCGGCTCGCGGCCTCATAACGCACCCGCCAATCTGGATCGTGCTTCAGGCGCGACAACAGATACGGCGTAAGCCGTTGCGCGACTTCCAATCTGACCGCCGCATCCGGATCGTCTGCCATCAGCAAAAGCCATTCTGGCTGAACGCGGCGCGCTACGGCGCGCCTCACTTCGGCTTCCTCGTCGCGGATCATGCGGGCTAAGAGGGGCGGCGCAACCCTCCGGGCGATGACAAGACGTACATAGTAATCAGGGTCCCCCATCATCGGGATGAGTTCAGCGTCATCCAGGAGAGGGACAATGCGGATTCTGACCTCGCGATGCGGATCATTCCGCAGTCTCAGGCTGTAACGTTTGGGCAAGCGCCGCGCGGCATTCCAGCGGACCGTCTCTTCGGGATCATCAAGGAGCGGCGGAAGCAGAAAGAGGCTGGCGTGTTTTGCCGCGATCGCACGCACCTCGAAATGAGGATGTTTGACATAGCTATCCGCGAGATGCGGATTCCAATTGAAAAACCGGTCGATCCGCCTTGCATAACGGTCATTGACACAGGCATGTTTCAACCGGCAAAGCCCGGATGCAAGCATTGGCTGATGCGGGCACGAGGCGCAGTCAACGTCATTGCCCTGCCAGTCCTTGGCCTCATCGATGTCATCCGTCATCGTCCTTCCCCATTCTCTCGAGGACATCGAGCAGAACCTTGGCTCCGATCTTGTCGCTGGGATCAAGGTCTAACAATTTCCGGACCGCATCGTGACCCTCTTCGAGATTGCCGAGGCGCATGTGGAGATAGGCGTAGCCCTTGAGCGTGAAAAGAAAGAAACGCGGTCCGATTTCCTCATAACGGCTGAAAGGAGCGTCTCCAGCCGTTACATCGCGCCAGTTTGATGGAAGGTTGTTTTCCCGGGCCGCCTTCTCAAGGCAGACCCTCGCGATTTCGAGCGCCTCGCGCAGGCGCCCCTTATAGAAATAAAACCGATAGAGACCGATCAAGACAGCAGCGTGCCCAGGAGCCAAGGCTTCGGCTTTTCGGAGATGGCTTTCGGCCACGCCGTCCAAATGATAGGAAAGCCCCGCCTCCCACAAATGCCATTCGGCTTCGGCCGGTAAGCCGCCTCCCAAGATGGCATTGGCGAAGAGTGCGTCCTCCATCGAAGAAGATTGCGGATGGTCTTGCCGGGCAGTGCCGGTCATGCGCCTTCCCCAGCTTATTGGGTCGACTTCTCGCCGCCCTGGCTGCAACAGGTTGCTTTCGGATCGTGAAAGACAAGCCCCGTTTGCGATGCCGTATCAGCGAAATCGATCGTCACGCCCTCAAGAAGGATCCGGCTTTCCGCTGGCAAAAAAAGCTTCACACCATTGCGCTCGATGATGGCATCTCCCGGCTCGGGGGAAGGCAAAACGCTAATGTCGGCCGTGAGCCCCGAACAGCCGCCTGGGCTGACAGCGAGCCTGAACCCGCTTCCTGGGCCGCCATCGGCACGGAGCATTAAACGAATGAATTTCTCCGCCGCCGGTGTGATGTTGAGATCCATGAGCTGCCTCCTACTCCGCCGCTTGATAACGCGGATATGAATGATCGATCACGCAGGTATCATCCACCGGGCAAACCGCCGCGCACTGCGGCGTATCATAATGCCCAATGCACTCGGTGCATTTCTTGGGGTCGATGACAAAGGTTCCACCTTTCTCAGAGATGGCAAGATTAGGACATTCGGCTTCGCAGGCTGAGCAGCTCGTGCATTGTGAAGCAATAATCTTCAAAGCCATAAGGCGCTCCTTCACGGGCTTGGCAATTTCCCAGAACGAAGCATGTCTCAATGAAACATGCTCCGCCCGTGCCAGCTTGGATGATTTACTGTGCTCGCCACAATCAAGCTGCGGAAATCAATGCTCCCTGGCGGATCGCAGCATCGCCGCGCTGCACATGCTCGATTTCGCCCCGCTTGATCTTGCCAAGATATTCCTTGAACCAGGTGATGGCTGATTTCTCGATGAACTCATGGGCGAACTGATCGACAGGTTCGATACCGGCCTTGATCAGATCGCTCTTGGGGCAGCCGCCGATCTTTGCGACAAATACGGCGTGGCAATCATTGATCGCACGGATGATCGTCTCAAGACTGTCTTCCTCGCCATAACCGCCTTGGCAATAGAGATCGACACGGCGGTGCCCGACGAACTTCGCGCCAGATGTGGAAAGCTCCCAAACTTGGAATTCTTTGGCATGGCCAAAGTGCTCGTTGATAAGCCCAGAGCCTTTGGTTGCAACAGCAACGAGCAGCTTGATATCACTCTGTTCGCCTGCAAGGGTTGCGAGTTCCTCTTGTTTCGCCGCAACTTTCGCGATGCGTTCCTCCTCGACCTTTTCCTGATAGGCTTTGCGCGACTCGAGGTCGTAGTTCACCTCCATCGCCATGATCTTGTCGGTCGTGAACTCAGCGCTGCGATCCTCGCCAAGAAGTCCGACCGCATCCGCGCGGCACTGCCGGCAGTGGCGCATCATGTTCATCTCACCTTCGCAGGCATCCTGCAGCGCCTTCAGTTCCTGTGCCGTAGGACCACGCTGGCCGTTGAGACCAAACACGGTGCCATGCTCGGGCGAAGAGATGAGAGGCATGATATTATGAAGGAACGCGCCGCGTGACTTGACCGCCTTGTTCACGTCTACCAGATGCTTGTCGTTGATTCCCGGAATCATCACCGAATTGACCTTGCAGAGGATGCCGCGCTCTGTCAGCATTTCAAGGCCTTGCAGCTGGCGGTCCGTAAGAAGCTTCGCGGCTTCTACACCCGTGTAGCGCTTGTGTTTCCAGAACACCCAAGGATAGATCTTCGCGCCAATCTCGGGATCAACCATGTTGATGGTGATCGTGACGTGATCGACATTGAAGCCCGCGATGGTGTCGACATGATCAGGCAGCGCGAGACCATTGGTGGAGAGGCAAAGCTTGATGTCCGGTGCCGTCTTCGCAATCAGCTCGAACGTCTTGAAAGTCTTCTCGGGATTGGCGAGAGGATCCCCCGGACCTGCGATGCCAAGCACGGTCATCTGCGGAATGGTGGAAGCGACAGCGAGCACCTTCTTGGATGCCTGCTCGGGAGTGAGCTTTTCGCTCACCACGCCCGGCCGCGATTCATTGGCGCAATCATATTTGCGGTTGCAGTAATTGCATTGAATGTTGCATGCTGGCGCGACAGCCACGTGCATGCGCGCATAATGGTGATGCGCTTCCTCGCTGTAGCAGGGATGGTTCTTGACCTTCTCCCAGATCTCGGCCGGAAGGTCGCCTTGACCTGCTGCCGATCCGCAGCTCGCCTTGCCGCTGCCGCCATGCGTGCCGCAACCCTTGTGTTCTGCCACCTGCTGCAACACCGCTTCGAGCTTGGCGGCGTTCACCGGATTTGTCCCCTCGTGTTGTGCTGACGCTTGCATGTCCGCTCCTCGCTCCTGGCCAACACTGTAGCCGGCCATTCGAAAATTGGATACCTATCGAGCAACTCGCATGCCATTGCGAAAGGGAGACCAATGTATTGATAAATAAAGGCTTTTATGAAGCCAGCCTCTCTGTCGCTTTACCAACATGAACATCCGGCCATTTGCACTTTGTTTGAAAGGCAACATGCCTTCGCGTTACATATTGGCGCAGGAAATTGCGCGCAGGCGCAGCCTGCCGCCGCACGGCATGCCAAATATTGACAGTGCCGGCGCAGCGCTGGTTTTCAAAGGAAAGAAGGCTTGATGCTCAGGCGCCTTCGAGCAATATCTCGGCCGCGCGCGGGAGCGGGATGCCGATCGGCGTCATGCCTTGGGTGACAAAGAAGCGAACTTCATTCTTTGTAAGGCTATCCGGCTCGACAAGCACGTAATGATTGGCGGCAGAGCGCTTCGTGATTTGGCGCGCATAGGTCCGCAAAAGCTGATCATGGAACCGGCAGCCAATGAACAGGAAGCTTCGCTCCGTGCGCCGGTGTTTCACGGCGTCCGGGATTGGTGTCTGAATGTCGATTTCGGTCAGAACTTCGACATAGTCGGCGTCCGAAATCAGAAAATTCCGGGCGGGAACAATGCTTCCGTGTGGCTTATAGAGAAGTGTCGTCCACATCTCCGCCGCCGCGCGGTCAGATTCCTTGCCCCCTGAATCATAGAAGCGGTACCAGCGGTCTTCGCCAATTCCGGCACGCGTGATGCCCTGAACTTCTCCCCAATCACCCTGCGGGCTTTCTACCGCGAGCGCCTCCCGCATTGCTCCGTCGTACCAGGTATCGACGATCATCGGCAGGCGCAGTGAGGCCAGATGGCGATGCAGCGCCGTGGGCTCCACGGGCAGCGCAAACGCCTCGGCCATCAGGGCCGAAAGGGTGGAGCGATGCTTCATGCTTTCGATGTGCTGGGCGGAGGCCCAGGCATTGCCTTTCGCGCGGCGGGGCAAAGCGACCTTGCTGGCGAAGAACTCCGCGAGTGCCTCTGGCGTCATCGGAACGGCAGGCTTGGCAAGCGCGCCAACCCCCGGCCCCAGATAGGGCACGATCTTTCCGGCCCGCAAGGGGGCAACGAGGGAAGCAAGCGCCGCTTCTGCGTCCGCAAGCTTCAGGGTTTCAAGCGGCGGCAGGGGCGCATTCATTCCTCAACCCTCCTCTTCGCCGGCTTTCCGCGCATTCACGGTGACTGGCAGCTTTGTATCGGGATCCATCTGTGGAAGATTGAGCACCCAGCCATTGGCGATGCGAATCCAGCCGCCCCACAGTGTCTCGTGCTCCGACTCGACGATCGGCTCCTCGAGATCCTTCTTAGGCACATAAATCGAAAGGCCAGTCTCGGGAGAGCGGCGGATCATCACTTTCATAAAGTTGATTCCTTTGGGTCGCAGGGATCTAATGAGTCGCAGGGATCTAAGAACATGAGCCGAAGCGCTTATCTTCAGCCTGGACATGCCACCTGAATTCAGCGGCCAGACGGCGATGGACGCGAAGGCTCCCGGGGTCATCGGTCAATCACGGGCAGCCATCACGCACGGGCTGGGCTCCAGAAGCCGCTGGCACATTCTGCCGCAAGTATCTCTGAAAAAACGGTGGACGAACAGGATGAAGCACCATTGTGAAGGGCCTCTGTTTCTTGCCCGCCGATTGGGAATACTGATGCGGCTGCCATGGTAAACGCGGCAGCACGCGCTAGGCTGGAACGCAGGTCTTTGGAACGGGGCAAACCTCATCGCATTTTGGTTTGTCGTAATGACCCTCGCATTCTGTGCATTTCTTGGGATCAATCACAAAGGTATCGCCCTTCATCGAGATCGCGGCATTGGGACACTCGAATTCGCAGAGGCTGCAGCTCGTGCATTGTGAGGCGATAATCTTGTAAGCCATTTCGATCTCCTCTCACCGGCTCGATTTAGTGCCGGCCTTCTTCGCCGGCTGGCTAGGCAACGGAATGAGTGCACCGCTTTGCCGTTTCGCTGGGCAAAACAGCAATCCTTGTGCCAGCCGGCTAAGCCGCTGATTTCGTGCCGATTGAAGAGTTAATGGCAGAGGAGCGTGGCGGCCCGGCCATAATCGTGTCGGGATCCAAACATGTGCTGTCAGGCTCAGCACCGGAGATGGCAGAACGCCAAAGCACCCTTAGCCAAGGGTCCGCGCCGTGCGGGCAGCCCTTCAGGCCATTGAAAGTCTGGCCCCAGGAACTCAGAAGAGACGAAGCAAAATGTTAAAATCTCTTGATCGGGATATTGTGCTTGCGAAGGGCGTAGCCGATTTGGCGTGGCGTAAGGTTGAGCAGGCGCGCGGCCTTTGCTTGCACCCAACCCGCCGTTTCCATTGCCTGCAGCAGGCGCTCTCGCTCAGCCTGGCCCTCGGCATGTGAAGCGCCGCAGGTGGCCGAATGCGGACAGGCCTCTGGAGAGACCGGAATAGCCTCCGCCTCCACCGGCGGCGGGCTCTTCTCCGGAAGAGAACTAGCGGAGGAAACATCTGGCGGTGCAGCTTTCAAATCCGCTGGCCGACCGGAGCTGCTTCTGGCCAGTCCCGCGGTTCCCTTCCAGAGCGTCGAGGAGAGGCACTCGTCATGGCGGCAGGCAAAATCGTCCGCGACGATTTTCTGCCCCTTCGCCAAGGTCGCCGTGCGGCGCACGCAATTTTCAAGCTCGCGCACATTGCCAGGGAAATAGCATCCTTCGAGGACGGCCTTGGCGGATGCGGTCAAGGCCAGCTGCGTCGAATGCTCTTCGTTGAAGCGGCGGAGAAATTCGCGGGCGAGAAGAGAGATGTCTTCCGGCCTGTCTCGAAGGGCTGGGAGCGAGATCGTCACCACATTGATGCGGTAATAAAGATCGGCGCGGAAATCCCCGCGCGCCACAGCGTCTTCAAGATTCTTGTTTGTCGCGGCCACCAGGCGGACATCCACCTTGAGCGTCCGCATTCCCCCGACACGCTCAAATTCGCCCTCCTGAAGGACGCGAAGAAGCTTGGCCTGAAACGCGGGAGAAATCTCGCCAATCTCGTCAAGGAAAAGCGTGCCGCGGTCGGCAAGTTCGAAACGTCCCTTGCGCATCGCGAGCGCCCCGGTGAACGCGCCCTTCTCATGGCCGAACAGTTCAGACTCTAGCACCGACTCGGGCAGCGCGGCACAGTTGAGCTTCACGAAAGGCCCCTTCTTGCGCGGCGAAAGATCATGGGTGGCCCGTGCAAAAAGCTCTTTTCCGGTGCCCGACTCGCCCCGCAGCAGCACCGTCGAATTGGTGCGCGCCACGATTTTGATCTTGTTGAGAACGGAAAGAATGGCTTCGCTCTCACCAATGATTCCCCGCATCCGCGGTTCATGGTGGTCGGCAGCGGCTGTCTCCGAAAGCTCCTTTGCGAGGCGGCTCTGTTCGGCCATGAGACGCTCACGGTCGCGCGCCACGACATTGTGCAAGCGCACCGCCTGGCCCACCAGATTGGCAATCATCGCCAGAAAGCGCACATCCTCGTCGAACCGGAAATTCGCGCGGCCATCCCATACCCGGTCGATTGTCAGCGTGCCGATCACCCGGTCGCGTTCTTTGATCGGAACGCCGATGAAGGAAGTTCTCGATCCGCTGGTCTTGGCCTGCTCGGAGGACTGCCAGCCGGAAAAGAGCGGATGCGTTGCGACATTTTCAACAACAACAGGCATTTTCGTCGTAACGATCTGACCAATGGCCCGTTCTGGAATCCTGTCGAAATGACTTTTGGCGTTTTCCTCGTTCCAGCCGACGCCGACGACGACCTCTGGCGAACCGCTATCATCGAGAAGCGCAATCAGCCCATGGCGCATCTCAAGGAAGCTCGACAGCAGTTTCAGGACGTTCGATAAGGTTGCCTCCAGGCGCGCGGGAGTGGCCAGAATTTTCGAGATCTCATAGACGCCGTGCAGGGCGATGTCCGCGCGGTTCGAATATGCATTCGGGCTGGCGAAGAGATTATTCGTCTGAGGCGTATGATCTGGAGATTCCCGCGGTGCGCTAGTCATGGCCATCGTACCAAGCTTTGCCGTTGCGGCGTATCTCCCGGTCACCTTGATTCATTCCCGCAGCCATCAAAACCGGCGCTTGAGAACAACAATGTTGCAGGTGCGAAACGCAAGTGCAACAAAATTCTTAGAGGATCTATCAGCATTCAAATTCCCAATCTGAAACAAAGATTCCGGCCTGGCTCACAAGGGGTTAAGCAGACCTGAATGTCCAAGGGCCGCGCGTAATGCGGCGCCGGCGTAACAAGCCATCCGCCCCTGCTTTTGCATAGCCGCCAGCATTTTGTGCCCAGCATTTTGTGCATTGACACCGCCCGCCACGGAGATAACCGGGCGGCCATCGGCTCTCTTGCGGATTCCATGCACTGCGCATGCCACCACCTCCGGTCCCAAATTTTTCAGGCTGGATAACATCGGCCATTGCTTCGGCTGCATTGAAGGCCTCAGCCTCAGACGTAACCTCAATCATGATCGCCTGCTCGGGAGTCCGCTGTTTCAACTCGGATATGCTTGCCTTGAGATTACCGCGCCGCGGCAAAAAAGCGCGATGCTCCTCGAACATCATGACCGTCTCTGGCAGTCCGGGGCGATGGATCTCGCCGCCCCGCGATCACCGCCTTCGCGGAAAGCCGCCTCGTGAATGGCACGGATTTTCTTGTGCAAAGAACAGTTATGCCTGGCGCGCTCGCTTTTGCGGCGCTGACAATCTGATGGGTGAGCGCCGCAATCCCAGCAGAAGCTCTCCCTTGCCGCGCTGTATTCCGTCTGGTGCGGTAAATGTTACCGGCGCACCAAGGTGCGCGAGCAACCGGCTCGCCTCATCCGGTCCACAAAGAATGAGGTCCTGCCGCGCGGCGAATGTCATGCGCCCCGGGATTTCTCCGATCCCCAGCGCACGCATCGTCATGCCGCCGGAAGGCATGCCCTTATCGAGAAGAAACTCGATTTCGGCATCCAGCACGCGCAATGGCCACCCTGCGGTTCGCCGGAACCCAATAGCACCACTCAGCCGAATTTGAACAGAACCCCATAACCGCCGCGCGGGTAATCCCACTCAACCTCTCCGGTCTTGGCCGTGACAACACGGCAGGTGCCGCATTCGAAGCAGCCATCCACTGTTATTTCGACTTGGCCCTTGTCGTTGAGGCTGTAGCAGCCAGCAGGGCATGTATAGGTCAGCGAAAGCAAAGCTTTCGATGGAACCTCATGCGGGCGCACCTTGATGTGCGGGCGTCCCGCATCCACGAGGTAACGGTTTTGGTAGAGCTTCTCTTCAACTTTGGTGCTGAAGGCACTTATTTCCGCCGTGCTTGTCATCGCCACGCCCTCGCCAGCTTGAACGCATCCCCAATAAGGCCGGGCAGCGTCCGGCCCTTGCGAAACGACTTGAGGATCTCTTTTTCCTTGGTCCTTTTGTCAGCGCCATCGACGCGAAACCAGGTCTGGGCGGCGGCGTTGACGAGCCGGGGATAGAGGCCGAAGACCTGCTTGTTGCCGTGTAAGAAGTCAGGAATTTTTTTGTACTTCTTGAGATCTTGCATGACAAAGGTTGCGTCGAGACGGCGCTTATATTCGGCGAGGTTGGCCTTCGACAGCTCATCCCGGCGCCGTTTGAGCCATACAACTGTCTCACCGGCAATTCGGCCCGTCGTCATGGCGAGATTGGAACCTTCCCGGTGGACCGCATTGACGAACTGGCCTGCGTCACCCACCACGATCCATCCATCCCCGAAGAGTTCGGGAATCGCATTATAGCCGCCCTCTGGGATCAAATGAGCTGCATATTCCTTGCATTCCGAGTTTGCCAAGAGCGGTTTAATGCTTGGATGATTTTTGAAGGATTCAAGAAGGCCATAAGGCGTGGTGCCGTTTTCAGCGAAATCGGAAACAATACAGCCAATGCCAACAGAAATGGATTCCTGATTGGTATAGAGGAAACCCGTACCTGTCATCCCAGCAGTGATTGTGCCCATCGCCTCAATGACGACGCCTTCATTGCCTTTCAGATTAAACCGGCTCTCGATGACTTCCCTTGGCAGAAAGTGCATTTCCTTTACGGCAAGAGCGACGCTTTCGGGTTTGAGCTCCGCACGGAGGCCCGAACGCTGCCCGACTATTCCGTTCACCCCTTCACCGAGAATCACGACATCGGCCAGAATCGCCCCTCCGCTCCGGTCGGTCTTCACTCCAATGACTTTGCCGTGCGAGTCGCGCAGGAGCTCCTTGACGGTCGTTTCGCAGATTAATGTGACACCCGCCTCGCGAACCTTCCGGCTGAACCATTTGTCGAATTGCGCACGGATGATGGTGTAACGGTTGGGCCGCTCCTCATTGAAGTCATCGGAACGGTAATGCATGCCGACATAGGACGTATCATCCATCGTCCAGAGGCGCTGCTCGATGATGTGCCGTTCAAGCGGAGCATCGTCCCGGAAATCCGGAATGAGCTTTTCGAGCGCATTGGCGTAAAGGATCGCGCCCTGCACATTCTTCGAACCGGGATATTCTCCCCGCTCGAGCTGAAGAACTTTGAGGCCTTGCTTGGCCATGGTGTATGCCGCGGCGTTGCCCGAGGGTCCCGCGCCTACCACAATCGCGTCGAAGCGTTCCTCGATCATTGATATCTCCCTCAGCCAGCCAGCCGGTTGACCGACAAGTGCTTGCGGAATGCCTCGGTCAGCGCCGGCAAGAGCCGGATTGCATCGGCGACGATCCCGACATGTGCGAAATCGAAGATCGGGGCGTTCGGGTCGGTGTTGATCGCGACAATCATGTCCGCGCCCTCAACGCCCACCCTGTGCTGAATCGCACCCGAGATCCCTGCCGCGATGTAAAGCTTCGGACGGATTGTCTTTCCGGTCTGCCCAATCTGCCGGTCCGAAGTCATCCAGCCTTTCTGGACCAGGGGGCGCGAGCCGCCATATTCTGCATCGAGCACTTCGGCGAGTGACTTGACCAGCTGAAAGTTCTCAGCGGACCTCAAGCCCAGCCCGCCCGCAACAACGATATCGGCATAAGCAAGCTGGGCCTTGTTCGAATCCCTGTCGGCAATGAACTTAACTATCTTCGTCACAATGTCGTCTTCGAGAAGCCCCAGGGGATGCTCGACGATTCTTCCGCGGCGGCCCGCTTGCCGTACCGGAGCCGGCAAAACACGCGGACGCACGGTCGCCATTTGCGGCCGGTAATTCAGCGTCAAAATCGTACAAAGGAGCGAGCCGCCAAACGTAGGCCGGGTTGCCGCGAGAGAGCCTTCGTCATCGATCGCAAGCTCTGTACAGTCGGCAGTGAGGCCGGTAAGCAAGGCCGTTGCCACAGATCCTGCAAGATCGCGCCCGAGCGTCGTCGCCCCAAGCAATAAAATCTCAGGCTTATAGGTGTTCACGAGATCGGTCATGGCCTTGGTGTAGGCCTCATTGCGGTAATGAGCGAGCGCGGGATCTGTGACCGTATAAACGAGATCCGCGCCATATTCGAACGCATCGATGGCGGCAGCAGAGATAACCTCTTTGTCGCTTCCCAGGATGACGCCAGCGAGTTCGACGCCCCGCTTGCTGGCAAGCTTCCGGCCTTCCCCCAAGAGCTCATAGGAGACAGGATGCACCTGGCCATGTTCGCATTCGATGACTACCCACACATGCTTATAGGCTTTGAAATGCTCCGGCAGTTCTTTCTTCATGCCAGCCCGGTTTGGCGCCGCTGATGTCTGTTTCTCTGGCTCGGCCATCGCTGCCTCCCTCTCTACTGTCCCGCCGAAAACCGCATGAGTTCACTTTCGAGGGAAGGCTGGCGCTTGAATATTTCCCGCATCACACTGTCTGCTAAAGCCTCCATGGAACGGCCGGAAGTCTCGATCTGATAGGCCTTTTCGGCTCTGGGAGGGGGGGCGAACACCTTTTTCACAATGGTGGGCGATCCGCGCAGGCCGCATTTGGTGAGATCGGAAATGCCAGCATCCGCGGCACTCCAGGTGACGATTTCTGCACGCGCCGCCCGGAGTGCATCTTCGAGCGAGCCGCGCCTCATCTCATTCGCGCCTTCGAGCATGGTGATCAAAACCGGCAGCCGCGTCGAAAGAACCTGCACGCCGCCCTCCGCCCGCCGCTCGACGGTGATGTTGCCACGCTCGGGATCGAGCTCCACGATCCTGGCCACATAGGTCAGCTGATTGAGCTTAAGGCGCTTGGCAATGCCAGGCCCAACTTGCGCCGTATCCCCATCAATTGTCTGCTTGCCTGTGAAAACCATGAGCGGCGCCCCAAACTCCTCCCCAATCTTGCGGAGCGCGGCTGCCAGCGCAAAGCTCGTCGCGAGCGTATCGGAGCCGGCAAAATAGCGGTCCGTCAGCAGGACGGCGCGGTCGGCCCCAAAGCTGAGCGCCTTCCGGAGCGAATCCTCGGCCATGGCAGGGCCCATGGTGAGAACCGTCACCTCCCCTCCGGCTTTATCGCGCCACCGCATCGCCTCTTCGAGCGCAAATAAGTCGTAGGGATTGATAATCGTCGGCACGCCCTGGCGCATGATGGTGTTCGTGACAGGATGAACACGGATTTGCGCGCTATCAGGAACCTGCTTGATGCAGACAACGATGTGCATAGGTTCTCACTCTATCCTTTAGCCGCTGGCCTGCCCCGGCGGGGCTGCCAGCAGCCTCTACGGGCAAGCGTCATGCCAGAATCAGAGCTTAGAAGCCGTCCAAATAACGGACAGAGGCCGTCCCTTCCGGTCAGCTTCCGCAGAGCGCCGAAGCCAAAACTTTCAACTTTTTGTCTGTTACGCGACATCTTTGTCGCCCCGCTTGTCCACTACGGCCAGGGATGTGAGCGGGACAAACGGCTTTGCTGGCTCCGGTTTCGGTTGCACGGCTTCCTTATGCACTTTGAACAAGCGCTCCTGAATGGGCGAGGACTTAACAAAGTCCTGATAGGCCTGTTCGAGATGTTCCCGGCAAAGCGCCCGGACCTCTCTATCGCTCAGCCCTTCGAAGACCCCGTCTATCTGGCTGCCCTTCAGATATTGCCCCATGCGGCGCAGAATATGGAGCCTGGCGACTTGGACGATGGAAGGATCAAAGGGAACATCGAGGAAGGCAAAAAAATCTTCCGCTGCGGACAGACGTCCGAGTTCATCGAGCACGCTCATGATTGAAGGGTCTCCATCGTCGCACATAAAAGTGAAGCAGACTGTACATTCCGCCCGGAATGGCCAGCCCCATCCGCAGGTTTGGCAGGCATGTCAGACACATGGGAATTGAGACGCCCCTGTAAATGAGACACGCGCGCTTCCAGAAACTCGATCCTGTCGAGCAGGCGCGCGAGGGCCTCGCCTACAGGATCGGGAATGAGGTGATGTTCGAGATCGATCCGCCCGTCGGTCCGGTGCCGCTTGTGGGGATCGCGGACGATCCGTCCGGGAATGCCAACCACGGTCATGCCGGGGGGCACATCCTCGACAACCACGGAATTCGCCCCGACCCGGGCGCCAGCACAAATGACGATTGGCCCCAAAATCTTGGCACCCGCGCCAATCAAAGCGTTGCTTTCGACGGTCGGATGACGCTTGCCGGGCGACCAGCTCGTTCCTCCCAAGGTGACACCATGATAAAGCGTGACGTCATCGCCGATCTCTGCAGTCTCGCCAATCACAACGCCAGCGCCATGGTCAATGAAAAGCCTGCGCCCGACCGTTGCTCCGGGGTGGATATCGACATTCGTGATGAGCCGTGCAAACCATGAGAGCAAGCGAGCAGGAAATCGAAGGCCCCTTCTCCACAAGCGGTTCGCGAAGCGATGGAAGATGAGGGCATGCACGCCGGGATAAGTCAGGAGGATCTCAAGCTTATGCCGTGCGGCGGGATCGCGCGCTTCGACACAGCCGATATCCTCGCGAAGCTGAGTCCAAATCCCAACGCCCGGGCTGGCCGCGGCAGTGCGCTTCAAGGTTTGCGCGGTTACCATCGAGAGCCCCGGTCTATCGCAGCTTCCGCCGCGGCAGTTGGCCCCGCAGGGTCTGTGGCAGCGTAGAACTCCAGCAGCTCGGATTCATGAATGGCGCGCTTCAGTGCAACAGCGCGCATGCGAACCTCGTCAAGGACTCGTCTCGCCCTCGCTTCATCAACGGCAACCCCGAGCGATGCCAGCGCGTTGGAGATTGCCGCCATGCCCGAATGCTTGCCGAGCACAATGCTGCGCGAGCGCCCGAACCGCGCTGGGTTGACGGCCTCATAGCACTCAGGATCACGCAAGAGTCCCGAGACATGGATGCCGGACTCATGAGCGAAAGCCGCCGCCCCGACGATGGATTTCGCAGCAGGGATTGGCCGGCGCGCGCTCCGCGCCACAAGCTCTGCAAGGGACGTCAATTGGGTCAGATCAACGCCCGTTTTCCGGCCGGACGTCTGCGCGAGCGCCGCAACGACTTCCTCCAGCGCGGCATTGCCCGCCCGCTCCCCAAGGCCAAGAACACAAACGCTCGCATGTGTTGCTCCGCCGCGTATGGCGGCAAGCGTATTGGCGGTCGCAAGACCAAGATCGTCGTGGCCGTGAAATTCGAGTTCAATGTCCGTTTCCCGCCGCAAGCTCTGAAAAAGGTCGTGAGTCTTAAAAGGATCGAGAACGCCAAGCGTATCGGCAAAACGAAAGCGGTGCGCGCCGGCGGAAGAGGCGGCAGCGATGACTTGCAGAAGAAAGTCAAAATCCGCGCGGCTTGAGTCCTCGCCGCCAACTGACACCACAAATCCCTTGTCACGCGCATAAGAAACGATCCGCTGAATGCGCGCAATCACGTCTTCGCGGCTTGATTTGAATTTCACCCAAATCTGCCGGTCGGAGACCGGAACCGACAGGTTGATCCGGGTGAGGCCTGTCTTGAACGCCGCATCAACGTCAGCCTGCGTCATCCGGCACCAGGCGATAACCGCTGCCCGGCGTACGGTGGCACCCACCGCTGCAATGGCTTCGATCTCTGGGGCGCCCATTGCCGGTATTCCGGCCTCGATCTCATCAACCCCTGCGGTATCAAGGCCGCGCGCGATGGCGATCTTTTCTTCGACTGTGAAGGCGACGCCGGGCGCCTGTTCACCATCCCGAAGTGTCGTGTCGTTGATAATAACAGGTGGGAGGAGCTGCGGCACAGTCATCCCGGTCTCACGCATAATCCGGTGCGCAACGTTCGGGGTCTGCTTGCCTCTCTTGCCACATGGGGGATATCGCCCTCAGCTTCGTGATGATGCCTGGCATAATCTCAAGAACCCGGTCCACTTCCTCGATGGTGTTCTCGCGCGAGAGGGAAAGCCGGATGGCGCCATGCAGGGCCTTGCGGGGGATGTCCATAGCGCGCAAGACATGCGAAGGCTCCGTCGAACCCGAGGTGCACGCCGACCCCGATGAGGCGGCGATGCCCTCTTTATTCATGTGATGGAGTATCGCCTCGCCATCGATATATTCAAAGGCGATGTTCGATGTATTCGGCAGCCGGTTTTGATCGTCACCTGTCACAAAGCAATGCCCTATCCGAAGTAAGCCCTGCTCGAGGCGGTCACGCAAGGCGCCAACGCGCGTGCGTTCTTCCTCCATGTGAGCAGCGGCAAGTTCCGCTGCTTTGCCAAGGCCGATGATCGACGGCACATTCTCTGTGCCGCCCCGCCGGCCTCGCTCTTGATGGCCGCCGCGAATGAGCGGCTTAAACTTTACGCCCTTGCGGACATAAAGCGCGCCGATCCCTTTTGGACCATGCAGCTTGTGCCCGGACAGGGAGAGCATATCGACCTGTGCAGCCTTAAGATCGATCGGGATTTTGCCCACAGCTTGCACGGCATCGGTGTGGAACAACGCACCTGCCTCATGCGCAAGTTCGGCCAGCTGCCCGATCGGGAACAAGGTACCTGTCTCATTATTGGCCCACATGACCGACACGATTGCTGTGCGCGGCCCGAGCGCGCGCTGATAGGCTTCGATATCCAGACGGCCGCGCCCATCGACGCCAATGTAATGAACTTTTATTGCACGGGTTTTTTCAAGGTAGGCTGCAAGCGAAAGGATCGCTGGATGCTCGACGGCCGTTGTAATGAGCTCGTTGCGTTCTCCTTGACCTTCGAGCGCGGAGAGGATCGCCGCGTTATCGGACTCGGTGCCCCCCGAGGTAAAGATAATCTCGTGATCAAATGCAGCACCAAGAAGGGCTTGCAGATTCCGGCGGGCTTGCTTCACCGCGGCGCTGACATCGGTCCCAAAAACATGCGTTGAGGAAGCATTCCCAAACTGCTCCGTGAAATAAGGCAGCATCGCCTCAACAACCTTGGGGTCCGTGCGGGTCGTCGCGTTGTTGTCGAGATAGATCGGGCGCACGGAATGCCCTCCCTCAATGGCCCGCCTTGACTCCGCCCATGACGGGGACAAGACGCACGAACTCACCGAGCTTCTCCGCGACGCGCGCCTGGATGCCCTCAAGGGTCGCGCTGCTCAACTTGCAAAAGACGCAAGCGCCGGTGAGTTTGACCATCACCTTGTTGCCGCAGACCTCGACGAGCTCACAATCTCCGCCGTCCCGGCGTAAATTCGGGCGAATCTCCTCGATGACATCTTTGATCAACTGGACACGTTTCGCATCCGCCACTGTGTTTCCCGCCTGTTCCGATTCTGCCAGCATGTTCTGCCTCGCTCCCGGCGAAAAATTTCACGCAATCGAAAGGGTATTAGCCAAATGACTTGCCGCAGGAGCAGCTTGAAGTTGCATTCGGATTTTCGAAGGTGAAGCCCGCCCCTTCGAGCGCCACGACAAAATCGATGGTTGTACCAGCAAGGAGGTCGTGGCTGTTCATATCGACAAATACTTTGACACCATCCCGTTCAACGATCGTATCGTCCGGCTCGGCCTCATTCACGAGACCCATCATATATTTATAACCGGCGCAGCCGCCTGCCTCGACTTTTATACGCAAACCGCCGGCCGGCCCTGCCGCGCCAGCAATTGCGCTGCGCACCGCCTCCAAAGCGCTATCGGTCAGGTGAATCATCACTCAGCCTCTCAATCTCGAAGGATCCGCAGAGCAATGAAGAGCAAACGGCGTGCCACTTGCAGCAGCTTAATATGAGGTCAATCCCAGCGCCATTCGCTGTTGTATTTGCAACGCGTGTCCGGTTTGCGACAAACGTATCCGCGCGCGCTCAAAAAGCGGCCCGCAGACGAGGCGCGGCATGGAACCACACGCGCGCATATCCAAAACGGCGGATTATTTGCATCAGCGTTAAAGCAGGCGCTCGCTTTGCGCAGCCGGTCCGCCGACAATCCGCCGACAAGTTGAAGGACTATCCATGACAACAATTGAGAAGACCGCGACGACGATTGAAAAAACCGCCCTTGGCCGGCTGGATGACGAGGGGCGTCTCTTCAATGCCGTTTTGAAGAGCACCACGGCCAAGCCCGGACGGTTCGGTTTCCGGGGAGACATCGCGCTCAAGTTTCAGGCGCAGGTCGCAGATGAAAAACGCCCTCCGGATTTCTCGATCGAGCAGGTTCTCACCATTGCGGAAGAAGGCGAACCAACGATCCCCGTGCTTGCCGGGTATTTGCACTCCTTCGCCTATCTGGAATCCGTAAGCGAGGTTCTTGATGGTCTCCTGAGCCCAGCTGGAACCTACTTTATGTTTTGCAACAACATCGATCTTTTGAAGAAATACCGTGTAACCATCAACGGCATTACTTACTTTGTCCTTCCTTGCGACGAATCGACCGTATGGAAGGAAATGCTCGAACTCCTGGGCATTGACAAGAACGACATCAAGAAGCTCGATACGGCTGGCAAGCTCGATTATGTCCTCGATGCCGCCAAGGGCTTTGATCAGCCATATGAGACGATCACCTTTGAGCAAGGGCTCGCGGTGATGGAGCCTGTCAAGAACCGCAACGAAAACCGGCCGGTTTGACTTTACGGCAGCGAGGGGCCGCCGGTGGAGGCTCAGACCCCATTTTCCCCGGCGGGCTCTTCGTCGTCCTCAACGAGTGTGACACCCACGGCGCAAATGTCGCCATCGAGAACGGTCAAAGGGACAGGCGTCAGACCCTGCCCTTTGCAAGGCCCCTCCACACACATGCCGGTCCCGAGCTCGAACAAAGCGCCATGCTTTCCGCACATCAGCCGGATGCCGTTCGGATCAAGGAACTGATTGCGTTCCCAATCGAGATTGACCTGATTGTGCGGGCATTTGTTGACATAGCCAAACACCTGCCTGCCCCATCGAACGACGACAATGGACCACGGATGCTGCGTACCGTCCTCGCCAAGACGCATCAGTTGGAAACCCCTTGCCCTTTGGCTGGGGATATCATTCACGCCGCAGATCACGTAAGCGACCGCCGGGTCCGTATCAACAGATGAATCCATATCAAACTCATTCATGGTGTTCCGCCCATCATCAGATTGTGCCCCGGCTCGCAGCTAGGACCCTTCGCGGATTTCCTCAGAAGCAACGAATTGGCAGCAAGTGAAAATTCCTGCCAGGCAGCAGCGATGTCCCGCATAATTGTCTACATGTATTCCTTTGACAGATTATGCTCATCTGGAAAATTGGACAGAGCACGGAATGTCGCATCAAAGGCCGCGACACCATCAAGTAAAGCCTGCATGACGTCGTGGAAACGGAGCCTGCACTTCGGGTGTCAAAGTTGAACGCCCGCGCTCCACACTCACACCATTCGTGTCGAAGAGCAGTTCATCGAGAACGCCCAAGGCGCTGCTATACATTTCTTCGATTGCGCCAAGGACGGCACGCTGAGTGAGCTGATCTCTTTTTTGCTGTGCTGCGAGGCTGCGGTTAAGCCGGCTGCGATAGTTATCGAAGGCAGAATCTGTCTGCGTTGCAACCCATTCACGGAACCGCGCAAGACTCGCGGCATTGAAGGAAGCCGCGTCGAGTCCGCCGGCATTTTCCATGTGCACCGGGGCACAGGCGGCGGGCTCCCGGTGACGCATGAGGCCGCGGGCAATGCGCCTTGCAGCGCGGCAGGCGGCAGCCCCATGTGGCATAATTCTGGTGATGCACCTGCGTCATTGGCTCTCCCGATAGGGAATAGGGGGGTCCCTGGGAGACCCTTCTCATCGCTCACCCCGCGAGCGACTCACGAAAATTCTCAACTGGCCTTAGTCGCCCCAGCATAGCTGGGACTCAGCGTTCGGGTTAATCACAAGCCCATAAACCATCGGCCCTATATCCTTGCCGCGATGTCTGGGTGTTCCACGGCGCTCCGTAAGCCAGGATAAAGTCTTTCAGTTCGCCATTAACCGACGCAAAATCCTGGCAGCGGTCCGCGTCAAGATCGTTTGTGAAAACCATAAAATCGTTAAGAAGCTTCAGATCGAGCGGTTTGTCACTTTCTTCTAATATGGTGGCCAGTTCAAGCAAGGTTTGCCTGGTGTCCATCTTGCGGCCATCGGCCATGGCGAAGTTGCGGATCTTTTGTGCGGCGGCGATACGGGCTTCCTGGGGCATGGCTAGGCAGGTGAGATGGTGTGGTTTTTCCAAAAGGTGGAATCGGAAGTCCATATCCATTCCTTCGCAGTATTGGGCTAGGGCAGGGACGTGAAACATGTTGTAAGCCTGAACGGTCATGTCGGCATAAACATAAGCTTTCTCGATGCGCTGCAATTGTTTAATATTCGGCTCGATAGATTCCCAGCGTGATGGATATCGAATGTAGTCATTAACATTGCCAAACCCGTCGAGACTGACTGCAATAAGTACAGCCTTGAATTGTGCTGCGAGATCGCACCATTCATCGCCTGCGATGGTGCCGTTGGTGCTCATGAATAGGGTTATATTTTTTGCCACATCACGTGAGATGAGGTATTTCATGATGGAACGAACCTCTTTGATCAGGAGAGGTTCTCCCCCGACGAAAGTCAATTTGACTATGTCGTTGATTTTATAGAGAAGATCGTTGCAAAGGAATTCATCATCTTGAAACCATTGTTTTCCGCTCGAAATGCGGCTTAACTCGACTTGGCTTTTCCCTTTTTGGTCTCTGAGCAATTTTACTTCCTCAATACCAGCCTGCGCGGGGCTTTCAATCCGAATGGCGAGTTCATCCGCTCCCATCGCCTGAGCTGGCAGCTCGATCGTTTGAGCGAACGCCGTGCCGGACAGCTCCCCCCGATACACCGGAACGTCGTTCACGAATATCTCAAGCGGTGTTCGCTGCACCCCGGCCGCCCTGAGCTTGACTTGGATGTGGGACACATTTTCTGAGGGCGTTTTCATACGGAGAGTTGCGATGCCCTGTATCCACGCTAAGGCAGGAGATGTTGAACGATCAAGGCCGGAAATTCCTTCATACGTGATTCCGAGCATGCGTTTTGGGGCAATGGACAATGCGAGTCCCTGCCAGCGCGCCGGTGTCTCGATATCGGGAGTCCATCGCGAATGTACAGGATCGTCGGCAATTTTCGAACTCGATAAACCTTGACACATTCTGCATTTCAGATTGCAGAGATTACCGACATTCACGTCAATGCATGCAGGCCCGCCGGGAAGCCGAAAATCATTGACAATCGCCTTGGCCTTAACATCTTCGATTGTTTCGCCGCTAGGATTGAGCCATCCGGCCTGCCAACCGCCGAGTTCGTCGGTCCTTAGGCTCCGCGCTCCGATCTTCTCCAGGTTGTAGCAGTAGGAACATTCCTTGACCGCTCTCCCCTCTATCAGCTTCTGCCGGACAGATCGCATGGCATCGGAGTTCCATATTTCCTCGATGCTATGCTCGTAGACCGACATTGGGCGCCCATCCTGAACGAAGAATGGAAAAAATGCGCAACACGGCCTGACCGAACCGGCGGGCGTAATATTTATTGAACGGAAAGGAAGTATGCAAAAGCAATCAGCGCTGCCGCCGTTCCTCTCATTTTGTGATTTGCCGTCGTTCCTCTCATTTTGTGATTTGTCTTGTGTCATCGGCGAAATTTTCCTTCACAGTGTGAGACAGAAAGACTTACGGCGCTATTTCTCGAAAAAAGGGCTTGTCGCAAACTTTTCCTGTAGTGGACGCGAAATGCCCCGGAACCGGCCAATAATCAGGCTTTATTAACCATCTCAAGTCCGAAGCAACAAGCGAGAAGATCGTTCTGCGCACGAACGGCCCATTCGCTGGCAAAGCCGAAGCCCTTCTTCAGTGTGCTGTGACCGGCCTCGAAGCCGCGTTCAGGAACATGCTTTCGAGATCGCGATAGCTCAACGGGTAGCGCAGATACCAGGTCAGCGCCTGGATGATCCGCCGCGCCTCGAAATGGCGTCCTTTGAAGTCTTCCTTCGACTGACGTTTGAGCTTCTCGACAGTTGCACGCAGGATCACGGTTGCTCTCCTCTTACTGAGGAGCAAAATCCGGCCTCCGTCTCACCATTTCGTAAACGGGAAAAATTTGCGACAGGCCCCTCAACATTCTGTTGGCGCGGCGAACCCGCCCGGCAGGCAAAGGGCGATAGCCAGCCGGGATTTGTCTAGTTGTGTTGCTTCCCTTCTCGGGTTCGGACAGGAGCGGCAGAAGCGGTGCGTGTACCGGCGCAAAAGGATTTCGTGCTCACCCAGGTCCAAGTATTTCCCAAGCTGCAGAGAGGGATGAGTCGGGACTCCACAACACGTGTAGACGTTTCCGTCGCAATCTAGTGCGATCTGATCGAACATTAGGTTGCACGTCTTGCCGTGCAATTCCGGCCAATCTGCAGGCGGGTTAGCGATCTTGTCTTCGCAAAACTGATCTGTGTATGTCTGTGTGAGGGGATCGCTATGCCCGCGGATTACTTCAAAATGAATGCCCAAGTCTCTAGCAAATGCCTCCGCCAGAACCATATGATGAACATTGTGCGGGAAGCTGATGAACCGCATCACCAGGTGCGTTCTAAGGCCGCGGCTGTGAATGATCCCCGCCGCTCGTCTAAGATTGGAAAGCACGTACTCCAGGTGACCGGACGTGTGATTGATTTGATATGTCTCTTGGTCCATTCCCGACATCGAGACAATCATATGATCAACACCGGCCATTAGTGTTTCTTCGAGATTATCGATGTGTCTCAAAGACAAGGTGGATGAGAGAAGACACCGCAAGCCATAATTGTTTATTTCAGAGACATAATCCTGCAATGTTCGATTCAGGAACGGTTCCGTCCAGCTATAAAGTCCTATCGCTGGATATCCCTCATCTTTCAACTTGCTTAGGATCAAACGAAACTGATCGAGCCCCATTTTGCGAGATGAGTTTTCGATAGTTCGGGTGCCCCGGACGCAGGTGGGACACTTTAAATGGCATGCGTCTATAAGGTCGATATAGGCGATTTCTAGCGCCGGCCTCTGTCCCATAATATATATCCAAAACTGGCAAAAGATGGAGGCGCAAACACGAGGCCATCCATGAAGCAGAAACCACCGCCTGATTGGTGGGCACCACAGCGTGGCCGAAAATCGTGATTAAAGCAGCGCGTGCCGTAATGTCAAGGAAACTCAATAGGGTACTTTGTCAAAGGCGCAACTGGATGGTCAAAAAGCTATGATGTTTGCCCTCCAGTGATATTTGCCCTCCCGTATAAGAGCGCGAGCAACATTCTGCTGGCACAAAAATTGATGGATGCCGGCGGCATGTCCAAACAGGAGGATTGAAGTGAAAGTTGCGGAAGCGTTCGCCAATTGCGGGATCGAGGAGCTCAAGGCGCTTCTTGCTGGAGGCACTCTGACGATTTATTCGGTCGCGCGGCCAATCACCCCCGATATTCCAGTGGACAGGAGCGGCGTCTTGGCCACCTTCACCTTTGCTTCGCCCGCTTTTGGTCCCGGATCCGAAGGACTGGAAAGCCCTGCCTTCGCCGAGAATCCGGTTGCGGCAAAAAACGTTGGGACGCCGGGCTTTGCGCGAGCCTGTAAGGCAGATGGAACCGTGGTCGCGGATTTTTCAGCTGGGCCCGGAGATCGCGAGATCAAATTCGACGCCGTCTCTTGCTCACAAGGTGCCCCGATAGCGCTCAAGGCGTTCAAATTCATGCTGGAGGGCGGCTGGCCTGAGAAGCCTGAATATTATGAGACGAGGCCGCGCAGCGGTTACGCCCTGCCCAGGAACCCATGAAGTCCCGGCGTTTCGCCGATGACGCGGGAACTTTTCAGTAGCTGTCCTTTAACAGACAGGTGTCGTCAACCCTACAGAGAGACGAGCACGTATGAGCTACCCAAATCCTGAAGCGCTTGTGAGCACGAGCTGGCTCGCAGAGCATCTGACTGACCCCGATCTGCATATTCTGGATTGCACCTGGCATCACGTCAGCACAAACCTCGATGGACGCACACAATACCGCGGGCGTCATTTGCCGGGCTCAGTTCACTTCGATATCGATCACATCGCTGACAAATCCAATCCCTTGCCGCATATGCTGCCGAAGCCAGCAGAATTCGCCGCCAAAGTCGGCCTGCTCGGAATCGGCAATACCGGCCGGATCGTTGTTTATGATCGTCTGTGCGGCGGATCGGCAGCAGCGCGGGTCTGGTGGATGTTCCGCGTCTTCGGCCATGAAAATGTGGCGATGCTCGACGGCGGCTATGGCAAATGGACAAAGGAGAAGCTTCCTACGGAAATGTCCCCGGTCCGCCCCGAGGCGCGAAGCTTCATTGCGGCATATTCCCCGGCGCTGGTCCGGAATTTGACCGAAATGAAAGCCAATCTCGCCAGCAGGGCGGAACAGGTCATCGATGCCCGGGGCCCCGCCAAGTTCGATGGCAGCCAGGAGGATCTTTTCCCGGTCAAGAAGCTCGGCCATATCCCGAATGCCATCAACATTCCCTGGGCCGATTTGATCGACGCTGAATCGGGAGCTTTCATTCCCGCCGAGGCCATCGCGGCACGTTTTCAAGCGGCAGGCATCGACCTTCAGCGCCCGATTGTTGCAACATGCGGTTCTGGAATCACATCCCCTGTCGTGGCGCTCGGCCTCTATTTGCTCGGGCATAAAACGGCGGCTGTCTACGACGGCTCCTGGGCCGAATGGGGTCTTGCCGAAGATACGCCAGCTGTCGCTGCGTGACAGGCTGCGGGAGACTTCTTCATGGACAATGAGGCGCTCACGGTTGTCATGTCCGGTACCGAATATGAGCTCCTCGCCTCAAAGGATGAGACAAGCTTTCTGCTTCGATACAAGGCCGAACGCCTGTCCGCCCGTCTTGAGGGAGAGGATGCAACACGCTTCCGGGCGGATTACGAAACAATCAAAGCTCAATTTCCAGCCTGGCCGGCTGACCAAACACTCGCTCAGCTCTGGGACCAGGGCGGATACAGCTGGCTTGCAATAGAAGAGGCATGCTGAACGATGGCAACGCTCGTTAAGGTCACAGAGGACGGACGCAAACTGGAAGTTGTTGGATTGGCTATTCTGCTCGGCGGCCAGCTTGAGGCTTTCGAACTGATCGAGGTCAAGATGCACCCCAACCGGCGTAAAATCCTGCAAGTGATGCCTGAAGCGACGCACATGGCCGGGCGCGTTGCATTAACTAAGGAAGAGGCTGCGGTCGTAGAGGCCGCCTTCAAGGAAGCTGAAGCGCAAATCCTTGCCAATCCCGCAGCCATTAATGAAAGGTTCCGGATCGCTGCCATGTGGAAGGCGCGCGAGCAAGGGATCGAATAGGCTGCCGGTCAGGCGGCTTTCTCTTTGTTCGTGCTGGCGTTGGCAGGGCGCATGAGCCGCGCCTCGCCGTCCTCGGGACCGAAGCAACCAGCGTAATCATCGCATTCCGAACAGACAGGAGAGGTGCAAAGGGTAAATCCCTCCGACCCGCACACCATGCGGTAGAGGAACTTCTTCCACTTCATGTCGTGCTGATTCCTTCTGGCAAGCCCTGCAAAGTGCCGCTTCATGAGCCTTGAAAGCTCATCGCGGTCACGCAACCCGAGATCCTGCCAGAGATGGTGAGGCCATTTGCAGCGCCGTGCGATCATTGCCGCAAGAGGCCGTTCCAGCCTGCTGCTGCCCGTCGAAAACATCCCCAAAATATCGCGCAGCGATTGCTCCTCCTCATCGAGGGCGAGGGTTTCTTCACCCGCGGCGCTTTCGAAGAAGGCCAGCGCATCTGGAAACATCGCGCCAGCGAGTTCATGCAACGCCGGGGCTTCAAGGCCAGCCACATCGGTGAGCCTGCAATTGCCGCTCTTGGCCTCATTCATGGCAAGGGCCAGGATAGAGGCTACGACATGGACATCAAACGCGTCATAGAGCGACTGCGTGGAAGCTCCAATCAGCCATTGATAGGCCTCTTCCGCGCTCATTCTTCTGCCTCCCGTCAGGCGGCAGCCTCAGCCTTTCCGGCGACATGGGTTTGGCAATTGGCCGGGCAGACACGGGCACAGGCGCCACAGCCGATGCAGGCCCCCGCGTCATTCATCACCATGATCTTCTTTTCAACCTCATCATCATCTTCATCATCGAGAGCGACGAGCTCGCCTTCCTCATTGAGGCCCTTTAGCGTCATCACTTCGCGGCCACAGACTTTAAAGCAGCGGCCGCATCCGATGCATTTTTCCGGATCGATGGCCTGGAGATATTCCGGCTGCCATGAACGTCCGTCTCGCGTTGCTGGTGACTCTGACATGGAGAAGAACCTTAAATGTTAGACTGCCTCTAGCGCCTTCAGGCTCGCGCGCTTTTCTTCCAGTTCCGCAAAGGCATTATGGGCCTTTTGAGCAACGCTCATGATCATCTGCCAATTGACCGGAAGCTCTTCGGACAAATCATGGAGATCCATTTTGGCTTGCATGGCTTTTGCGGACAGCTTTTTGATCTCCGCCTTCAGCGCATCGACATCGCTCATTGTCCAAATCCCTCCTAGTATTTTGCAACGTCCGGGAATTTGTTGATCATCTCAACACCCGCCTTGACGTATCTGTCCCCTTCCCCGGCCAGCTTGGCGAGGCTGTCGAATCCGAAGCGATGCACGTCACGCAGCTGCTTGTTGACGACAATCAGGCGGCCGCCAATGAGCACCATGCGGCCAAAGCCTTCATGGCTCATCTTCAGCATCGGCGAGATCATCACGCCTGTCTGTTTCTCGATTGAGAGAGCAACAGCGTTGAAAAAGAGCTCAAGCCGCCAAATTGTTTCGGGGTCAGGATCGCCAATAATCGGCAGGGCCCGCCGCTTCTCCTTATCGATAATATAGGGTTCGAGCAGTTCGAGATCGCCCTTATTATCCCATGTGCCATGCGTATCCTGCGCCCGCCATATTTTGATAAGCTCCTTGACAAAAGGCGCCTCGGTGGCCGCTTTGCTTTCGTCAACTATCGCGGCTTCAGCCATTCCAGCCTCACTCATCGAAATCAAAGCTCCTCTCTTTGCCCTTTGCCAACGCTTTGCGAAGCCATGGAGGCGGCGTGCCTTTCAGAACATCCTCAAGCTTCAACAATAAGTCCGAGATCTCCTCCGGCTGGCTGACCTTCATCGGGTGTATATTATTGGCAACAACCCGCGCGGCACCTGAGCCTCCAATGGCCGCAACATACAGAATGGCGCAATCCTTGATCGCATCGATCTTCGGCGCGAGCTTGTCTTCATTGCCATCCTCCTTGAGGTCGCCATCGAATTGAATGGCTTCAAGGAACTTATGGCCTTCCGGCCCGATCTCATAGATCGCAATATTCTTAGCCCAGCCAAAGTGCGCATCGACGCGCTTTAGATCCTGGGTTGCAAAGGCGATTTTCATGAATCTCCGCCTCTCCTTTTACGCTAATGGGCTGCCGCGGTGACGGCGGCTTCAGCTGACGATCCAGCCGGCGTCCGCCATGTGTCAGGGGACGGCTCGTGATGCTCCTCAGCATCCGCAATGATCAGATTGCTGAGGCCGAAAATTAAATCCCTTGTGCCGCGATATCCTGCGGAGAGAAGATGCCCCGCCCCGAGCCGGTCAAACATGGGCAAGCCCATGCGATAGAAGGGGATCTTCAGACGTTCGGCCGCCTGGCGGCCATGCGAATGCGTGATCAGGAGATCGCAGCCCTTGTCTTTTGCGAGAGTTTCCAAGTCCTCCAAATCGCCGATCAGCACCTCCTCTGTTGCGATGCGCTCGAGCAGAGGCGATCCGGTGGTCGTCACTGCGGCGGTGACCTTGACGCCCATCTCATGCAGCATGCTGCTGATATCGAAAAGCAGGTCTGGTTCAGCTCCGATCGCTAGCTTGCGTCCGCCAAGATGGAAATGTCCGTCAAGCATGGCATCCACGAGCTGGCCCCGCTGGCGCCGGTATTTCGCTGGAACCGGCCTGCCGCTGATCGTGCTCAGGAACATGATGAAATCATCATTGGGAGCAAGGCCGCAAAGGCGATCGAAGAGCTTGTAGGGGATCCCTGCCTTCTGCTGCATCGCTTCCGCGGCGCGGCGCATTTGTTCGCCAATCGCAATTGTCCAGGACGAATATCCCATGGTTGCGACTTCTTCCACGCCGATCCCGCCGATGGTCGTCGGCGTAAACTCGTCTGGGATATGGCCATCGAGGGATCCGCCGAGGTCGGGAAGAAATGAAGGCTCCAAGCCGAAATCTTCGATAATGGTGCGAAGCTCGTCTATATCGCCCGGTGTCAAATGGCAGCCTGGTAGAACGTTGACACGGGCCGGATCCCTGCGTGCCAAATTGGCCGGTTTATCGACAAGCACCTCGACCATGCGGGCAACTGTCTTTTCCCAGCCGTCCTGAAAGGCATCCTTGAAATCCGGTGTCGAGACATACACCAGGGGAAACCGCTCAAGCTGCGGGTATTTTTCCCGAATGAGCTTGATGTATCCTTCGACATCATCGCCCTTGGTTTCCGTCACGCCCGTCGAGCAGATCCCAATCAATTCGGGCTTCGCCCTATTGTAGATATTGAGGATGGCCTGCTCAACGTTTTCCAGCCCTCCAAGAACGGTGGCCACCTCGCTCATTGCCGTAGTTTGCAGCGGAATGGCTTCCTTGAAATGCCGGACGAAGAGAACGAGACCAAAGGAGGTGCAGCCTTGTGAACCATGCAGGAGAGGCATTGCACCGCGAAGCCCCATGAAGGCAAGCGCTCCGCCGATCGGCTGGCTCATTTTCAGCGGATTGACAGCGCAGGCCTTCTTGCTGATCGTGATCTTGGCCATCGAGCTCTTTTACTCCGCAGCAGCAAGGGCAGGAACGTCAGCCGCTTCCGGAAGCTCTGGCATGCTGGCCAGAATGTCCTCGATCCGGATGGCACAAGCCCCGCATCCCCCCGAAGCATTCGTATGTTCCCGGACTCCTTCCACCGTCGTCAATGCGTGGGCTCGAATTGCATCCTCAATCGCGCCGAGATCGACGCTCTTGCAATTGCAAATCTTCTTTGCGCGGCGTGTCTTTTCGGCAAGCTCGGGATCGGCGGCCAGAGCAGCAGCTTCCGCGTCCATCTGGGCAATCGCCTTGGCCTGCCAGTTATTTTCAGGATTTTCCCAGGGCGCCGGCTTGCGGACTTGCTCCCAAACGGGATTGAACAGCGCTTTATCGATCTCTTCGACGAGCTTCACCATGCCGACGTAGCCCATATAGGCATGATGGCGTTCCTGATTGATATCGACCCACGGCATGGCAGCCTTCAGCGCTATGAATTGGGACCGTCCGCCGGAAAGCATGATATCTGCCCGCGCGTCCTTAAGCATCTTATACATTTCGCGCGGCGTCATATCCTCGATCATGTGCGCGTCTTGACCCATCAGTTCCTTGATGCGCTCTTTGTCTTCCTTTGTTGATTTCTTGACGCTTGTGCCGACGAGCTCAAGGCCAGCTTCTTGCAGAGCCGCAAGCACCGACCAGGATTTGACCCCTCCAGTTATGAGCAAGACCTTCTTACCTTTGAAACGCGGCTTATAAGGTTCGATTGCTTTCCAGGCGCGCGCCTCTTCGCGCGCGATAACCGCTTCTGTCCGGCCAATCAGATCATCTGGCGCGCCTCGCTCAACAAGCAGCCTTGCGATCTCTCGGAGGGAGTCGCTCGAATCGCTGATGCCGTAAAAAGACCCTTCGAAGAAGGGAATGCCGTAGCGCTCCTCCATCTTGCGCGCGATATTGATCATTGCCTTGGAGCACACCATCATCGCTGCGCGGGCGCGATGGGAATAGGCCACCTCCCGGTACTTTCCGTCGCCGGAAATGCAGGACAAAATACGGATGCCAAGCTCATCAAGGAGCGGCTTAACCTGCCACAGCTCACCCGAGAGATTGTACTCGCCAATGATGTTAATATCATAGGGGGTCGTATAATCGGGTTCTTCCGTCCCGATCACATGCTCAAGGAGAGCCTCGCCAGCCAATTTGTTGCCAAGGTTCTTGGGTCCGGCAAAGCCGGGCGAATTAATCGGAATGACTGGCTTGCCGAATTTCTCACGCGCCGCTTTGCACACCGCATCGATGTCATCGCCGATCATCGCCGGAACGCAAGTCTGATAGACAAAGACCGCGGGCGGGTCATATTTCTGGATGACTTCTTTTATCGCTTTATAAAGCCGTTTTTCGCCGCCGAAAACGACGTCGGTTTCATTGATATCTGTCGTAAATCCTGTTCGCCAGATATTCGAGCCGGAAGATTTCGCGCCGCGATTGTCCCAGGAGTTTCCTTCGCAGGCAATTGGACCGTGAACCAGATGGGCGACGTCTGTTAACGGCTGCAGGGCGATCTTAGCTCCATCAAAGGCGCAACCGCCAGCGGCTCCGCCCGGCTGTAATTGCTTTGTGCAGCCCTTTTTGCGTTCTGCTTCTGATTTGTTCGCGTTCTTGGCACAGCCTGGCTCATTGAACACCGCCTGGATCGTGGCCGATAGCGAACTCATGTACCACTCCTATTACCCTAGCCAGCCGCTAGAAACACGCTGTGGATGAAAGAGAGCCGCAAGCCATGCACGCTGAACACGCCGCCTGGATGAAATCCCAGCCATGGCGGCGCGCTCTTCGCTCCCCCAGTTTAGCGAATGATATCGAAGCTATAGTCGGTTTTCGCGGGAACGATCGTGTTCTTATCGATCTCGTCGAAGATCTTGTCGAGGATCCAGACCAGCACGTTCATGCCGCCCTGATAACCCCACACGGGATAGCGGTGATGATGATGCCGGTCGAACACGGGGAAGCCGATGCGTATCAATGGCGTGCCCGTATCACGCTCGAGATATTTCCCGTAGGTATTGCCGATCAGGAAATCCACCGGCTCCGTAAACAGCAGAGAACGCATGTGCCAGAGGTCTTTGCCAGGATACACATGGCAGTTCTTCCCGAAGGGCGAGCTGTCGAAGAGGGCTTGGACTTTTGCCTCCCAGGCTTTGCCGCCGTTGGTGGCAAGCACATGGGTTGGCTCGGCGCCCAGCTCGAGAAGGAATCCGGCAAGGCCGAGGCAAAGATCTGGATCGCCATAGATGGCGAACTTCTTGCCATGGATATGCGCGCTCGAATCTGCAATCGCGTCCACAAGCCGGCCGCGCTCGCGGGCAAGGGATTCTGGGATTGGCTTGCCCGAAATCCGCGAGATTTCCATCAGGAATTTGTCTGTCGCCGACACGCCGATTGGATGATTGAAGGCGAGCACCTCTTGCCCGTGAGATTCGATGAAAGGCAAGGTCTTCTCAGTGCAGAACTCCTGCATGGAAATTGTGGCCTTCGCATGAACCGCGTTGGCTGCTTCCTCAAGCGTTGTTCCGCCATCATACATGCGGAATTCGCCATCGGTTGGCGTATCCCACACATCGCTATTGTCGGCAAGAATGGTGTATTCAACACCCATCAATTCGAAGATTCGCTTGACCTCACGGATGTTGCCAACGGTGTAGCCGTCGAACCCGCCGATGAAATTGATCTTTTCGTTGGGCTGCCTTTCAAGTTTCGGAGCCGTGCCGGCCTTGCCATCCCAGAAATGCTCGAAAATCCCCTTCATCACATTGTCATAGCCGGTGATGTGGCTGCCAACGAAAGCAGGCGTGTGTGCGAAAGGAACATCGAAGTCAGCTGGAACCGAACCCTTTTCTTTCGAGGTCTTGATGAACGCATTAAGATCATCACCGATCACCTCCGCCATGCAGGTGGTCGAGACGGAAATCATTTTCGGCTTATACATGTTATAGGTGTTGGCGAGACCATCGATCATGTTGTTGAGGCCGCCAAAAACCGCCGCATCCTCTGTCATCGAGGAAGACACGCAGGAGCTTGGCTCCTTGAAGTGCCTGGAGAAGTGACTGCGATAATAAGCAACGCACCCCTGCGATCCGTGAACGAAAGGTATGGTTCCCTCGAAGCCAACAGCGGCGAAAACCGCCCCAAGCGGCTGACATGCCTTGGCCGGGTTGACCGTCAGCGCTTCGCGCGCAAAGTTCTTCTCGCGATATTCTGGTGTCTTGGCCCATTCGCGAACCCGCTCGACTTCCGCCGGATCCCGCGGATTTTCGAACATCTTCTTCTTGTTCGCCAGCATCTGCTGATATTCCGGGCCACGGAATAGCTCGAAGTGATCGAGCACGTGTTCGGCGTTTTGGGTCATTCTCAAGCCCTTTTCAATGTCTCTTTCTCAACAAGGGGGCTGGCTCCTCTCCGAAGAAAAGAGCCAGACGGTGCTTTTACTCTGCAGCGATAAGCTCTGGCATCGGAGCTGTTTTCCAGGGCGCCTTTGCCATTTTCCAAACCGGCGCGTTAATGGCCATGTCCATGTCGCGCGCAAAGATCGCGAAACCGTCATAACCATGATAGGGGCCGGAATAATCCCAAGAGTGCATCTGCCGGAAGGGCACACCCATCTTTTGGAAGACATATTTTTCTTTGATGCCCGAGCCCACGAGGTCAGGCTGGATCTTTTCGACGAACTTTTCGAACTCATAGCCCGTCACATCGTCGTAAATCAGCGTGCCGTCCTTGACGTAATGCTGGGCGGTGCGCTGATAGTCGTCGTTATGGCCGAATTCATAGCCGGTGCCGACGACCTCCATACCGAGGTCCTCGTAAGCGCCAATCACGTGGCGGGGACGAAGACCGCCAACAAACAGCATCACTGTCTTGCCTTCGAGGCGGGGGCGGTATTTGGCGATCACAGCGTCCATCAGCGGCTGATATTTCGCGATGACCCGTTCCGCTCCCTCCTTGATCTTATCATCGAAGAAGCTGGCGATCTTGCGCAGGGATTCCGCAATCTTCGAGGGGCCAAAGAAGTTATACTCGCACCACGGAATACCATACTTCTCTTCCATGTGCCGCGAGATGTAATTCATCGAACGATAGCAATGGAGGACGTTGAGTTTGGCTTTCGGCGTAGCTTCGAGCTCGGCCAGGCTGCCATCTCCCGACCATTGCGCAATGACGCGCAGGCCCATCTCTTCGAGAAGAATACGGGAAGACCACGCATCGCCACCGATGTTGTAGTCGCCGATGATCGCAACATCATAAGGCGTGGGCTCGAACCGCGGCGGCGTATCGGGGCCGATCTTATCGAACACCCAGTCACGGATCGAATCGTTTGCGATATGGTGGCCAAGCGATTGCGACACACCGCGGAAGCCTTCGCAGCGGACGGGGACGATGGTCTTGCCGCCATATTCCTTGGATTTCGCCTTAGATACCGCTTCGATGTCATCGCCAATTAAACCGATTGGGCATTCCGACTGAACGGTGATGCCGTTGTTCAGCGGGAAAAGCTCCTGGATTTCGTCCATGATCTTGGCGAGCTTCTTGTCGCCGCCAAAGACGATGTCCTTTTCCTGGAAGTCGGATGTAAATTGCATGGTCACGAACGTATCGATTCCCGTCGTGCCAATGTAATAATTACGCCGCGAGGCCCAGGAATACTGGCCGCATCCCACGGGGCCGTGGCTGATGTGAATCATATCCTTGATCGGACCCCAGACGACGCCCTTGGAGCCCGCATAGGCGCAGCCCCGGATCGTCATGACGCCCGGAATCGACTTCAGGTTGGATTTCACGCCGCAGTCGGATTTTCCGGCCTCATGCACATTGAGGTGCTTGGCGCGTCTTTTGGCGGTCTTCTCCGGGTAAACCTTCAAGACCTCATTGATCAGTTCCTTGTTGCGGGCCTTGATTTCCGCAACGCTCTCGGTTTTCGCCAAGCTCATGGCGTTACCTCTCTCATCCTGTTGTCCACGCCGCCGAAGTCCGGCCCCTCGCATGAGGAGCCGGGTCTGCTGTTTCCAAGATTAGGCCATCGCCAGTTCAGCAGCGGTCTTGCCGACCTGCGACTCGTCGATCGCCTTCATGATTCCATGCTCCATAAGCATGTCTTCGAGTTCGTCCATCGTGATCGGGGTCGGAATGATGCCCTTGCCGCCGTTGGCATGAACCTTGGCAGCGAGGTTCCGATAATGGCCGGCCTGCTCGGAATCGGGCGCGTATTCGATCACGGTCATGCGGCGGAGCTCGGCGTGCTGCACGATATTGTCGCGCGGCACGAAATAGATGAGCTGGGTTCCGAGCTTCTTGGCGAGGGCTTCCGCAAGCTCAAGCTCCTTATCGGTCTTGCGTTCGTTGCAGACGAGGCCGCCGAGGCGCACGCCGCCGGAATTCGCATACTTCAGAATGCCCTTCGAAATGTTGTTGGCCGCATACATCGCCATCATTTCACCAGACATGACGATGTAGATTTCCTGGGCCTTGTTCTCGCGGATCGGCATCGCGAAACCGCCGCAGACAACGTCGCCGAGCACGTCGTAGGACACATAGTCGATGTCCTCATAGGCGCCGTTCTCTTCGAGGAAGTTGATCGAGGTGATCACCCCGCGGCCCGCGCACCCAACGCCCGGCTCCGGTCCGCCCGACTCAACGCAGCGGATGTCGCGGTAACCGACCTTCATCACCTCTTCGATCTCGAGATCCTCGACGCTGCCCGCTGCCGCCGCGAGGCTGAGGATGGTGTCCTGCGCCTTGGCATGCAGGATGAGACGGGTCGAGTCGGCCTTGGGATCGCAGCCAACGATGAGAATCCGGTGCCCCATCTCCGCGAGCGCCGCAAGAGTATTCTGGGAGGTCGTGGACTTGCCGATGCCCCCCTTACCGTAAAACGCGATTTGTCGTAGTGACGACATGTAGCTCTCCTCACGAATCGATTGCTAATGACCACCGCGCATTCAGCGCGAGACTGTTCCTCTGGCAGAAACTGGCTCGCGGATTACGGGAAGGAGCGCATCGCTCGTCGAGCGTCTGCGTGCGCTCAGCCCTCACTCGCCGTTCCGGGCCTCAAGTGAGCAACCACCGTGCCAGCTGTCTCTTACGTGCTAAGTACTTGAATTTATTGAAGATGATTTTGGCGCCAGATTTGGCCGGCGGGTGTTTCGAAACCGACATCCTTCTGTCAGCCTGTAAGAAACAACACAACAGCTGGCGGCCCCGCGGACCGGTAACTGCGCCGTCCTGTGCGGCGCCCGCTGACTTTCTAGCTGGCTTCCGGCACGGAATGGAACTTGCTTTTACCGCTTGCGGAATTATCGAAAGTCACGAGGGCATAATGCAAATTGGTGTCGAAACTTCCAAGGCTGTTGATCAGCGGCGTGTGTTCGTTGTCGACCAAGACGAAGTCACGCGTGCGGCATTGCAATTCATGCTCCACGACGAGATTGAAACTCATGAGCTTGCAACTCTCGAAGAGGCCTATGAGAAAGGCACTGATTGGCTCAAGCCCGATGTCGTGCTTCTTGGCGTTGATTTCCTGAAAGAAAAGGGAATGGAACTCGTTGACGAGCTAAAGCGAAAATTTCCGGGTGTGCGAATCCTCATCGTTTGTGACAAATCCGGCGAAGCAACAGCTGTGAATGGCATCAAGGCGGGTGCCCATGGCGCGCTCGTGAAGCCGCTCACTATCGAGAGCGTGCGCAGAAAAGTGGATACGATTCTTGGCCGCGGCGGAGCAGCCCCTCTCGTTCAGCTTGGCACGCTTTGAGGGCGCTTCTGGGTCTTTTAAGGACTCCAGCATTTTCGAGGAAGTTAATTGGCAACGGTCGTCTTTTATGAAAAGCCGGGCTGCGGGACGAACGCCCGTCAGAAGCGTACGCTTGAAGCAGCAGGTCACACGGTCATCGTGAAGAATCTGCTCACGGAGCCTTGGACTGCTGCGCGCTTGCGCGGCTTTTTCGGGGATGCACCTGTGTCAGCATGGTTCAATCCTGCCGCGCCCCGCATGAAATCCGGCGAGATCGATCCTGCGGCAGTAACCGCCTCGGACGCGCTCGCCTTGATGCTCTCCGATCCTCTCCTCATCCGGCGGCCGCTCATCGAAGCGGCAGATCAAAGATGCGCGGGCTTTGAGGGCAAACTCATCGCATCCTTGCTCTCCTCTTCTAGCGGGGCTCAGCCGGGCCCGGACCTTCAAGGCTGCAGCCGCCCGGCGGATTCGGCGCCCTGCCCCGCCCCAGATGATATGCGCGCCCGCCAATGACTCATGCGGCAGCTCCACCTGCGGATCCGGGAGAAATCACACGCGCCTATCATGCCCGTACAAAGCATAGGCTGGATCGCTATGCGGCGGGCCCCGAAACGCTTGATTGGGATATGCAGCCCAACCCTTTCCGGGAATTTGAAGGCTGTCCGCGAATAGAGCTCCCTCTTCCTGCCTCCCAGCTTTCCACCCGCTTTGCCGATATTTATACGCAAGGCCGTCTCCGGCCCCTGCCGCTTTCTCTCAGCACTATAGGCGCGCTCCTGGAGCTTTCCCTCGGTCTTTCCGCCTGGAAGCAATATGGACCGGACCGCTGGGCACTGCGCTGCAATCCATCGAGCGGCAACCTGCATCCAACCGAAGCCTATCTGCTCTCGAGCCATGTGCCAGGTCTCGAAGACGGCCTCTATCACTATGTGAGCCGGGACCATGCGCTGGAGCAAAGATGCCGGGCTTCGGACTCTTCAAGCCCAGACAGCGAGGCAGGGGCACCCGCGCGCCTTTGGATCGGCCTTGCGTCGATCCATTGGCGGGAAGCGTGGAAATATGGCGAACGCGCCTTCCGCTACTGTCAGCTCGACATCGGCCATGCGCTCGGCGCCTTGCGCTATGCGGCTGGCGCGCTCGGATGGACGGCAAGGCTCGTTGAGCACCTTGGTTACAAGCAATTGGCGGCGCTCATGGGCGCCGATCGCACCGAAGATTTCTCCGGCGCCGAAGCGGAAGAGCCGGATCTCTTGATCTCCATCGATCACGAACCAGGCCCGGAAAGCTCAGTCTCGGACACGAGCGTGCCGCAGGGCTTTGTGCCATTGGCTGGCTTTTGGGCGGGACATGCAAATCTTCTCGACCCCCACCCGATCTATCGCTGGCCCGTGATCGATCAAGTCGCCCTGGCCACGCGGGGAGCTCCTGCGCAAGACCCGCCTGCCTCCGTAAGTTACCCGCCGCTTGTCCAGACCTGCGAAAGCCGCGCCTCTGAGATCATCCTTAAGCGGCGCAGCGCCCAACGCTTCGACAATAAGTTCACGATGGGCGCCGAGACTTTCTTTCATATGCTGGACTGCCTGCTCGGCCGCCGGAGCCTGCCTTGGGATGTTTGGGCTTATCGTCCCCGCCTCCATCCCATTTTCTTCATTCATCGGGTGGAAGGACTCGAACCCGGCCTTTATGCACTGCCCCGGCATCCGGAAGCCAAGTCTGCCCTTCGTGACTCCCTCAGCGCAGCGTTCCTCTGGCACCCCGTGGAGAACGCTCCCGCCCATCTGCCTTTCTTCAAGCTCATGGCTGCTGACTGCAGAGCCGTTGCGGGCATGCTCAGTTGCCATCAGGCGATTGCGCGCGATAGCTGTTTCTCGCTTGGGATGCTCGCCGAATTCGGGCCGCTCGTGGAATCAAACCCTTGGCGGTACCGCCAGCTTCACTGGGAAGCAGGTCTCGCCGGGCATGTTCTTTACCTCGAGGCAGAGGCGGCAGGACTGCGAGGAACCGGCATTGGATGCTATTTCGATGACTCCTTGCACGAACTTCTTGGCCTGAAGACCGAGCGCTTTCAGTCACTCTATCATTTCACTGTTGGCTTGCCCTTGGCCGACGGGCGCATCACGAGCTCACCCGCCTATCCTGGCAGGCGTGATCAATTTTAGGAGCACGTTCCATGCGGCAGCGCACGCCATTCCAGCGTATCAGTGTTCCCGAGGCGCAGAGCCTGATCGGGCGGAAAGAGGTGCTGCTGCTCGATGTCCGGGACGCGGCGGCCTTTAATCAGCACCACATAACAGGAGCACAAAATATTTCGATCGCCAGTCTGGACGGCATCCTCGAAGGAACAGCGAGGACAACACCCGTCCTGATTTACTGCTACCACGGCTACGCAAGTCAGGAATATGCACAAATCTTTTCTGATTTCGGTTTTTCGGAAGTCTACAGTCTCGACGGCGGATTTGAGGCCTGGAGCAAAGAAGATCGCGCCGCGAATCGCGGCAGCACCGGCGCGGCATTGCGGCGTTGGCTTGCTGCGCAGGGATTTTCCGCCGGCAATGTTAACTCTGTGATTGCCAATGGCACCACACCCTTGATGAAGGCAAGCCACAGAGGGCAAACTAAGATCGTGCGCGCTCTCATCGCGGCCGGTTCGGAACTCAACGCGAGAAATGCCGATGGCAACAACGCGCTCTGGCTCGCCTGCGTAGGCAGCCACCTCGATGTGATAAGCGCACTCATCAAGGCCGGCATCGATATCGACAACCGCAATGACAATGGCGCGACGCCTCTAATGTATGCCGCCTCGGCCGGCAAGGCGGCCGTTGTTGAGCGCCTGCTCGCGGCCGGAGCCAGTCTCACACCGGAAACGCTCGATGGATTCACCGCTCTCGATATGGCCGCGACGATTGAATGCCTGACCTTACTGCGCAGGGCCGCACGGGCGCAGGTGGAAGTATTCGATGCGCGCGCCCCAGCCTGACAATCCAATCCGCGAGTGGATGACCTGCGGAGCGCGCAGGGCAGCAGGATGCGGCCGCGAAGATTTTGGCTTCAGCTCCGGGTCAAGATCATGACGAGACGCTCGACGAGCTTACCTTGCTTGAAGTGCGACTCGACAATCTCGTCGATGTCTTCGGGCGTCGCTGGCCTGTACCAGACCCCTTCGGGATAGACCACCATCAGCGGGCCCGCATTGCAGAAACCGAGGCAGCCCGAGGCCGTAAAACCGGTGCCGGAAAGGCCCTCGGCTTCGAGCTTCTTGCTGAGACGGTCCCAGAGCGGCTGCGCTCCTGCAGCACCGCAGCTTCCGCGCGGGTGGCCTGGCGGACGTTGTGTGAAGCACGCAAAAGCATGGCGCTTGTAGACTTGCGGGATCTCGATCCGGTCTTCCCCGGCGGTTATCGCTGCCTCGCTCATTGTGCCGCCACCGTAACGCCTTTCGCGTTCAACACAGCGGCGAGTTCGCCTGACTGAAACATTTCACGCATGATGTCGCAGCCGCCAATGAATTCCCCCTTGATGTAAAGCTGGGGAATGGTTGGCCAGCTGGAAAAAACCTTGATGCCTTCACGGATTTCCATGTCGGCAAGCACATCCACGGTCTTGTACGGCACCGCGAGCTGATTCAGGATCTGTACCGCCGCCGCGGAGAAGCCGCATTGCGGAGCGGCGGGAATACCCTTCATGAAAAGAACAACATCGCTGCTCGCGATCACGGCTTCGATGCGCTCTGCCGTTGTTTCAGCCATAACCACCTCTTCAGGATCATGTTAACTCAATTGCTGGATGCAGCAGGCGATGTCCCCTGTTTGGGGAGGGACGTTTCGAGGGCAAGAGCATGAAGTGCCCCGCCCATCTGCCCTTGAAGCGCCGCATAAACCATCTTGTGCTGCTCGATGCGGCTTTTGCCTGCGAATGCTTCAGATACGACACGTGCGGCGAAATGATCACCATCGCCGGCAAGGTCGACGACGACCACCAGGGCGTCTGGAAAAGCCTGTCTGATAAGCCGCTCGATTTCCGGTCCAGCCATTGCCATCGCCGCCACTCCTCTGCCACGCGCCTCTTCATGCAAAGCCGGAACCAGTTTGGCGCCGCGCTAATGACCGCGAAAATTCGAGGCGCACAGGCAGCTCTTTCCTGCCGCTCTTAGTTTGTGCGGTTTGCGCGTCAGCCTTCACCGTTGCGGCGTTAAAACGCCTGTCGGCTTCCCGACATCAAGAGCCATGTCTGTTTGAGACCCGACGCGGCTGGCGAATCTCTTTTGAGTGGAACGCAACATTTGCCGCGCCTGCGTCCCTCTGCATGCCATTTTCCCCTTGCGCAGAACGGCCCGGCTTTTGCTTACGCAAGCGGCCAAAGGACATGCCATGAGCAGCTCATCATACCCAGGCGGGCAACGCCCTCAGCCATTTGCCGTGATTCTCGGCACCAATGAAATTGCGTCCGCCGTTGCGATCAATCTTTATCGCAGCGGCTATTTCGCCGTGCTCTCTCACGATCCGCTGCCGCCCGTCATCCGGCGGAAGATGGCGTTTCACGATGCGCTTTTCGACGATCCAGTCACGATCGGGGGCGTTGCGGCCAGGCGCATTGATACCGGCCTTGAGATCCTGTCAGCTTTTGGCTCTTGCACAGATGTGGTCATCACAGAGCTTGGCCTTCTTGATCTCATCGTCCTTCGTTCAATCGACATTCTTGTTGATGCCAGAATGCAGAAATATCAGGTCACACCTGACTTGCGCTCGCTTGCGCGTTTTTCGATTGGCCTTGGTCCTGGGTTCACCGCTGGAGAGAATTGCGATTTCGCCATTGAAACGCGGCCATCGAAGACGGGGCGGATCCTCCAGCAAGGCGCGACCGATACGGCCGATGGGATTGCCCGCCGCCTCGGAGGCATGGGTGCGGAGCGCTTCGTCTACTCCGCGGCGGCAGGCCGATGGCATACGGCGATTGAGATTGGCACGCGGATCTTCAAGGATTTCATCGTGGGCCGCCTTGGCGGCGAAGCTGTCCGGGCCCCCTTCGATGGCATTTTGAGAGGAGTTGTTCGCGACGGGACCGAGGTGCCCGCCGGCGTAAAGCTCCTTGAAATTGACCCGCGCGGCCGCAAAGCCAGCTGGACGGGGATCGATAGCCGCTCACGCTCCATTGCTGCTGCGGTCACGAAAGCGGCCGCGATCCATAACACAAAATTTTCCCTTCACCCCCGCCGTGTGCTGACCGTTGTCAAATAGTTTGGCGGCGGAGGTCAAGCACGTGAGGCCGTTCAGGCGCCACCATCATCTGACATGAAAGACCTGCTCTCAGAACCCGAAGCAATCAATTTTGGCGATCTCCCCGCCGCGATCAACACCCTGCTTCAACAAGGCGTTGTTGCCTATCGCCATGACCATGCGCTCGCCGGCCGGCTTTTCCGGCAGGCTCTGGCCGCCGCACCCGAGCAGCTTCCAGTCTATTTCTGCCTTTACAAAATTCACACCTATCAAGGGCATCTCGATATGGCGCTCGAGGCTGCCGAGACCGGCCTTCGAGTCGCTGCCCGCCAGGCAGGCTGGAGCCCAGACTGGCGTGAGTGGCAAACGCTGCCCATCATTCCGGATGGACCCGGCCGCTTTGCACTCTACACTTTGAAGGCCCTTGCCTTCATTCATCTGCGGCGTTCCGAGCGAGACGAGGCCCTCGAAATTCTCGAAGCTTTGAAAGAATTAGACCCGGCTGGCGCAGTTGGATGGCCCGTCATTGCGGCCCTCGCCGAGGGCGCCGCCTAACCGCCGCTGGGCCTCGAATATTCAATAAATAACTGCGCTATTGCAAAGCTGCAAGCAATGCGGCCTCACACGCTGCATGGAGCACGGATGATGGCATTGTGCTTGCAGTAGAAGCATAGGACAGCCAAGGAGCGCGCCGTGGAAAGACCAGAGCCCAAGTGGAGAGTGTGATGTTCGATCAATCGCCTCCGAATGCGGGCGAAAACTTTCCGCTGCCCGCACTGCGCGGCAACGCTCTCCGAATTTCAACGTCGGGAATCTGACATGAGCCAAGAGGCAGAAACTCTACAAGAGCTTGCGAACCAGAAATACAAATATGGATTCGTCACGGAGATCGAGAGCGAGTTTGCGCCAAAGGGATTGTCCGAAGAGATTGTCCGGTTCATCTCCAGGAAAAAGAATGAACCGGAATGGATGCTCGACTGGCGGCTTGCGGCTTATCGCCGCTGGACAACCATGACTGAGCCCAAATGGGCGCGCGTCCATTATCCCCCGATCGATTTTCAGGACGCCTATTACTATGCGGCGCCTAAGGCAAAGGAAGATACACCAAAGAGTCTCGATGAGGTCGATCCCGAGCTTTTGAGAACCTATGAGAAGCTTGGCATTCCGCTCTCGGAGCAAAAGATGCTCAGCGGCGTTGCCGTCGACGCGGTGTTTGATTCCGTCTCCGTCGCGACGACCTTCAAGGCCAAGCTCGAAGAAGCAGGCGTCATCTTCTGCCCGATCTCCGAGGCGCTTGCGAAGCATCCAGATCTCGTGCGGAAATATTTGGGTTCCGTCGTTCCCGATACCGACAATTTCTATGCGACACTGAATTCGGCAGTCTTCTCGGATGGCTCCTTCGTCTATATCCCGGAAGGTGTGCGCTGCCCGATGGAGCTTTCGACCTATTTTCGCATCAACGCGTCCAAGACTGGACAGTTCGAGCGCACCCTCATCATCGCTGACAAGGGCTCTTATGTAAGCTATCTTGAAGGCTGCACCGCGCCGATGCGTGATGAAAATCAGCTCCATGCCGCCGTTGTCGAGCTTGTCGCGCTGGAAGGCGCGGAAATCAAATATTCGACCGTGCAGAACTGGTATCCGGGCGACGAGAACGGCAAGGGCGGAATTTATAACTTCGTCACCAAGCGCGGCGACTGCCGTGGCGCCAATTCGAAGATTTCCTGGACACAGGTCGAGACTGGCTCCGCCGTCACTTGGAAATATCCTTCCTGTATCCTGCGCGGCGATAATTCGGCCGGCGAATTCTATTCAATCGCCATCGCCAATAACTTCCAGCAGGCCGACACTGGCACCAAGATGATTCATCTCGGCCGCAACACGAAGAGCCGGATCATATCAAAAGGCATTTCGGCCGGACACGCACAAAATACCTATCGCGGCCTTGTGCGCGTTCATCAGAAGGCGGAAGGCGCACGCAATTTCACTCAATGCGATTCGCTCCTCCTTGGCTCCAAATGCGGTGCCCATACCGTGCCTTACATCGAGTCACGCAATCCTGCGGCAATCGTCGAACATGAGGCCACCACCTCGAAGATCAGCGATGATCAGCTCTTCTATTGCATCTCGCGCGGGATTGGCGCCGAAGAGGCGGTGGCGCTGATTGTCAATGGATTCTGCCGCGAGGTTTTGCAGCAGCTGCCGATGGAATTCGCCGTCGAGGCCCAGAAACTCGTTGGCATCAGTCTTGAAGGAAGCGTCGGGTGAAGACGCTACATTATTTTGCAAGCGGCAAACGGATTGGAGCTCGTCATGCTTGAGATCGAAGACCTTCATGCAAGCGTTCAAGGCAAGGAGATCCTGAAAGGCCTGTCGCTCAAGGTCGGTCCGGGCGAGGTCCATGCGATCATGGGACCAAATGGCGCTGGAAAATCGACGACATCTTACGCGCTCGCGGGCCGCGAAGGCTATGAGGTGACAAGCGGCCGGGTCCGCTTCAAGGGCGGCGATCTGCTTGCCCTCAAACCAGAAGAACGCGCTGCCAAGGGAATTTTTCTCGCCTTCCAATATCCGCTCGAGATCCCGGGTGTTTCGACGCTCACTTTTCTCAAGACGGCGGTGAATGCCCAGGCTCGGCTTCGCGGCGAGCCGGTTCTCGATGCGGTCCAATTTATGCGCCTCGTGCGCGAGACCGCCAAGATGCTCAACGTCTCCGAGGATATGCTGAAGCGCCCCCTCAATGTCGGGTTCTCTGGCGGCGAGAAAAAGCGCAACGAAGTGTTGCAAATGGCTCTTCTGAAACCTTCGCTCGCAATTCTCGATGAGACGGACTCAGGCCTAGACATCGATGCCTTGAAGCTTGTCGCGGAAGGCGTGAACGCCTTGCGCGCTCCGGACCGTTCATTTCTGGTGATCACCCATTACCAGCGGCTCCTCGATTACATCGTGCCGGATTATGTGCACATCCTCGCAAATGGCCGGATCGTCTGCTCAGGCGACAAATCGCTGGCCCTCCGCCTCGATGAGCAAGGCTACGATGGTTTGATCGGAAAGGCGGCGTGACCAGCATGAGCGAAATCACTTCCACCGGCCGTCTCCTTGACGCCATGGCTGGCCGCGGCGGAGACAATGTCCCCTGGCTCGGCGCCCTGCGGGGAGAAGCCCGTTCAATATTTGCCGGAAGCGGCCTGCCCACGCGCCGCTTTGAATCCTGGAAATATTCGGATCTTTCGCGCGCGCTAACCCGCGGCCTTGAAGAGTCAGGCCCCGCGCGGCCCGCGCCTGACCTGCCCGGTGCCCACGTCGCGCTCTTTGAGAACGGCGTCCTCAATGAGGCAAAATCAGCTCTCGCGGAAATCGGCGTGATACCTTTGCGCCAGATCCTCGCCGATCCCGCAACGCGCTTCGCGGACGAGATCGGGCATATCAACCCGCAGAAAGATCACGCCCTCCTCAATCTCAATACCGCGCTGATGGAGGATGGTGCCGTCTTGCATGTGCCTGCGCACATGAGGCTCACCGGGCCGCTGTACTTGCGCTATCAGTGGGAGGGCGAAGACGCGCGCGCGCCGGAAGGGCGTCATCTGCGCATTTTGGTCCTGCTCGGCGAAGGGGCAGAGGCAACAATTGTCGAAGCCCATAGCGGCACGCCCGCCTTTGCCACCATCGTCAACGAAATTCGCCTCGCCCCAAGAGCAAGGCTCACTCACCTGCGTTTTGACCGGCTTGGGGCGGCTTCAAGGCAGTCAGCGATCACCTTGGGCGAGCTTGAATCGGCGGCATCCTACAATGGATTTTATTTGTCTGAGGGCGGGCTGTTCTCGCGTCACGAGGCTCTGCTTGAACTTGCCGGGCAAGAAGCACAAGCACAGCTCGATGGCATCTATCTCGTTGGTGACGGCCGCCACTGCGACAATACCACCGTCATTACCCATGCCGGGCCGGACACGAAAAGCCGGCAGGCTTTCAGGGGCGTGCTGGCAGGCGATTCGCGCGGGGTCTATCAGGGCTGCGTGAGGGTGCAGCCCGAAGCGCAAGGAACCGATGCCCGCCAGATGAGCCGTGCGCTGCTGCTCTCCCGGCAAGCCGAGATCGCGACGAAACCGGAACTTGAGATTTTCGCTGACAACGTCAAATGCAGCCATGGCGCGGCGGCAGGCGAACTCGATCCCGCGGCGCTCTTCTTCTTGCGCGCGCGCGGCATACCTGAAGCCGAGGCCCGCGCGCTTCTCATCGAGGCCTTCCTTGGTGAAGCCATTGAGACCATCGAAAATGAGTCTCTGCGCGTATGCGCGGCGGCATCGGTGTCAGATTGGCTTTCCATTCACGCCGGCGGGATCTCAAATGCCGACTAGCCTGCAGACTCTCCAGCCAGAACCCGCAACAGGATTCGACGTTGCCCGCCTGCGCGAGGATTTTCCAATTCTCGCCAGGCAGGTTCATGGCAAGCCACTCGTCTATCTCGACAACGGTGCTTCCGCTCAAAAGCCAAAGCCGGTTCTTGACGCGATGGCCAAGGCCTATGCCGAGACCTATGCGAATGTCCACCGCGGCGCGCATTTCCTTTCCAGTGCCTCGACCGTGGCTTTCGAGGACGCCCGCCAGTCCGCACGCCGCTTTGTGAATGCCAGCAAGGCTGAAGAGATCATCTTCACGAAGGGAGGGACGGAGGCCATCAATCTTGTCGCCTCATCCTTCGGAGCGGCCCTCAACCCGGACGATGAGATCATCCTCACCGAAATGGAGCATCACTCCAACATCGTGCCTTGGCATTTCCTGCGCGAGCGGAAAGGCGCCGTGCTGCGATGGGCCCCTTTGACCGCAGACGATACTCTCGACATCGCAGCCTTCACCAAGCTGCTCTCGCCGAAGACGAAGCTCGTGGCCGTCACGCATATGTCCAATGTGCTCGGCACCGTGACACCGCTTTCGGAGGTCATCCGGCTCTCGCACGCAGCTGGCGCCAAGGTCCTCGTAGATGGCTGTCAGGGCGCGGTGCATCTGCCGGTCGATGTTCAGGCACTTGACTGCGACTTTTATGTCGCAACAGGCCACAAGCTCTACGGCCCTTCGGGAATCGGCTTTCTCTTCGGAAAATACGAACATCTGAAAAACATGCAGCCCTATCAGGGCGGCGGGGAGATGATCGAAACCGTCACGAAAGAGAAAGTGACCTATGCCCCTCCGCCGCACCGGTTCGAGGCGGGAACCCCGCCGATCGCCGAGGCGATCGGGCTCGGCGCCGCGCTTGACTATCTCATGGCTCTCGACCGCGCTGCGATTGCAGCGCATGAATCCGCTCTTCTGGCCCATGCGACAGAAGAGCTCTCGAACCTCGACCGCGTCCGGCTCTTCGGATGCGCCCCAGACAAGGGCGCCCTGATCTCCTTCCAGACCGAGGGTGTGCATCCCCACGACGTCTCGACACTGCTCGATCACGCCGGCATTGCCGTGCGCGCGGGAAACCATTGTGCTCAGCCGCTCATGGCGCGGCTCGGCATAACAGCGTCCACGCGGGCCTCGTTCGCCCTTTACAACACCCACGCGGAGGTCGAGGCGCTCGTCCGGGGTGTACGCAACAATGTCCTGGAGTTCTTCCGATGATCATGCGTGCGAAATGCGCGGCCCTTGCGTTCCGCACATTCAAAGCCGCCCTGATCAGCGGGACGGCTCCAGCCAGTGAAAGTACCAGGAGGCAATGAACCAATGATGGATGCGGCCACCGGCACCTTTGAAGCAAGATCACTTATCGCCGCCGAAGAAACATCCGCCTGCGGCGCGGGAGGCGGCCTTCTGATGAATGAGATCATCGCCGCGCTGCGCACCGTGCACGATCCTGAGATCCCGCTGAACATCTTCGATCTCGGACTGATTTACCATATAGATGTGAAAGATCCCGGCCTTGTCGAGATCGGCATGACCTTGACCGCACCCGGCTGTCCCGTGGCGAGCGAAATACTTGGCTGGGTGAAGACGGCGGTCAACCGTGTTGAAGGCGTGACTGAGACCAAGGTCAATCTTGTTTTCGACCCGCCCTGGGATCAATCACGAATGTCTGAGGAAGCCAGGCTCGAACTTGGACTGGAATAGATCTTCCCCAAAAGGCAATCTGGGTCCAGCCGGACAAATCGCGTGAATCTTCCGGGTGCAGTGCCCGCCTCAGGCTGCACGGCGCGGAAACATCGCAAAGGCGGCGCCGGGCTCGTTGTCCTCCACACGAAGATCAAACCCATGAACATCAGCTATCGTCGCGGCCATGCTGAGGCCAAGACCCGTGCCAGGGATATGGCGGCTCTTTTTGGAGCGATAGAATCTCCTGAAAATCTTGTCCCGCTCGATGGGCTCGACGCCTGGACCATTGTCCGAAACGCGCAAGAGGAACCCAGCAGAGCTCGGCTTCACGGTAATGTTGACCGCACCGCCCCTTGGCGTGAATTTGATCGCGTTATCGACGAGGTTCGCGAGAGCCTCGACCAAGAGGTCGAAATCGCCTGAAACCGGCACCGGCCCCGGCGCTTCGAGCGTGAAAGCAATCTCCTTGGCTTCGGCCAGGGGCTCGTAGAATTCGAAGACGTTTGTGCAGATTTCCCTCAAATCCACACGGTTGAATCCGCTTCTTCGCCGCCCAAACTCAATCTCGGAGATTCGAAGAAGGGCAGAGACGGCCGCAAGCACGTGATCGAGGTCGGCAAGCGCCCGCTTCGCTGCAATGCGCAGCTCCTGGCCGGATCCCGTCTCAAGAGCATGTTCAAGCTTGGCACGGACCACCGCAAGGGGCGAGCGAAGGTCATGGGCAATGTTGTCGCCGACAGTCTTCAACTGATTGAGAAGACGTACCATCTCGTCAAGCATGAGATTGACCGCGCTTGCGACATAGTTGAGATCATCCATCCTGCCATGCGTTGGCAGTCTTTCCTGAAGATCGCCCTGCATGATGCGGAGGATTGTCTCATTGATGGTCTTGAGGCGGCGGGCACCGCGCAGACTGAATATTGTTCCTGTGATGAGCGCTAGAAGAACCGCAGGCACAATCCCAATGGCAAGCGCTTTGAGCACAACCTGCCGTAACGCATAGACTTCGTATAGACTGCGCCCCAGCAGGACGACTCCGCCATCCTGCCTCCGGGCAGCAACGAAGACGGCAGAATCGTTTCCTGCAATGGCGCCGCGTATTGCTTGCGGCTGGACAGTATGGGCCTTGCCATCGACCGGCAGATCCTCCGGGATCGCCGCGACATTGCCGTATAGAAGCTTTCCATTCTTGCCGAACAGCGCGGCATAATCGAGCCGGCGCAAATCACTTGTAAATCGCAGATCGAGCTCACGCATAAGCTGGTCTTCGGGCTGCGCCACAGCCCTGGCGGCTTCCCCAGCTAAAATGACGTCCAGCCGCTGGATGTCGAAGGCCGCAACCTGCCAGTAGATGAATGCGAAGACGACCGCTGTCGAGACCGACACCGCTAGAGCAAAAAGAACAGCGAGGCGGAAGGTCGCCGACTTGAAAAGCTCAATCGCCCACATGAAGCATAAAGCCGGAGCGGCGAACAGAACGAATGAGTGGAGGTTCACCTGGACCGTCGACCTTACGCCGCAACTTGCCGATATGAACATCGACCAGATTCGTCTGCGGCAGAAAGCGATAGTGCCAGACATCCTCCAGAAGCATTGCCCGGGTGACGACTTGGCCAGGACGGCGCATGAGATATTCCAGAAGCTTGAACTCGGTTGGCAGCAGATCAAGCACGCGGGTGCCGCGCGAGGCCTTCCGTTCGATGAGGTCGATCTTCAGCGGCCCTGCCTGAAGGACGGTCGCGCGCGTGTCGTTCGATCGCCGAAGAAGCGCTTCGACGCGCGCCGCGAGTTCGCCCATGTCGAAAGGCTTGGTCAGGTAATCGTCCCCTCCAGCCTTGAGCCCCCGGATTCGGTCATCGACGGATGCGAGCGCGCTCACGACCAGCACGGGAATCCGTATCCCTTCGGCGCGCAGAGCCTCAATCATCGTCAAGCTGTCGGTCCCATTGAGCATGCGGTCGACGATCAGGAGAGAGGCGGGTCCCGTGCGGGCCGCGGTGAGCCCTTCCTCCGTCGTTTGAGCGAGGCATACGGAATATCCAAGACCGCTCAGCCCGTCCCTGATGATACCTGCCATCTCCGGCTCGTCTTCGATGACCAGGAGAGGCACGTTCTGGGCGGGACTGGTAAGCCTGTCTTCCCCTTGCATCATGTTTCGCTGCAGCTTGGCCAGACCATTCATTTATAAGAAAACCACTGATCATTTATAAGAAAACCACTGAAGATCGCTTGGTGCTTGCGGATCAGCCTCGTGGCGGCAGCCCTATCGCATACATCATCCCGGCCTGAGACCAGATTTGCCTTATAACATGGGTGTTGCGGGCTTCAAATTGCAGGTCCGCTCGTAAAGCCAGACGAACGCTCATTGCTTAGCTAACGCTCGAACCCTGGCGAAACGCCGGATCGCATCTTCGAGCGGCCGCCCGCTTTCGCGATAATTTTGCCACGCTTTGCTCTTGCGCATCAGAGCTGGAGCCGTGCGGATCGTGAACCGGCTGGGATCAAGACCGGATTTCACCTGCGTCCAGCCCAGCGGCATTGAGACCTTTGCACCCGGCCAGGCTCTCGGCGATAAGGGAGCAACCGCCGACGCCGCGCGGTCATTGCGGAGGTAATCAAGGTAGATACGGCCCTTGCGCAGCCTCTTCGCCATATTCACGATGTAACGTTCCGGATTGTCCTTGGCCATGCGCAGGCAAAGCTGCCTCGCGAAATTCTTTGGATGGGCCACGTCAGTTCGCTGGTTTTCGATGGCGCCAGCGGCACAACGACATGAAGCCCTTTGCCGCCAGTCGTCTTGCAGAAGCTGATAAGGCCGAGTTCACCAAGCCGGTGCCGCATCTCATGGGCGGCCTCGGCCACCGCGGGAAAAGAAGCGTCCGGCCCTGGATCGAGATCGAAAACGAGCCTCCCGGGCACCTCAGGCTGCTTCGGCTGGCAGTTCCAGGGATGAAGCTCAAGGGCGGCCATCTGTGCAAGCGCCGCCAGGCCCTCGATACGGCCGATCTCTATATAGGGTTCGCTGTCACCGGAGACGGTCACGAGTTCGAGAAGATTTGACGTGCCGCTTGGCATTGCATGGCGTTGAAAGAACTTCTCGCCGGCGATTCCATCCGGCGCGCGGAGAATGGAGCAGGGCCTCCCCTCGATATGACCAATCATCCACGGCCCGATGTCTTCATAGTAGCGGGCAAGATCAAGCTTGGTCACCGGCTTGCCGTCCCCGCCGTCTGGCCACAGCGCTTTGTCCGGGTTTGAAAGCAGCACACCCATGACGGCGGCTCTGCCCGGTGCCCGGATCATGCCAGATGATCTGCCATCCGGCTTTGGCGGCGCCGGTATCTCGGCTTCGACTTCCCCAGCTGGCTTGTCCTCCCGCAACCCCTTGTAGACCGCTTGCCTGACCAGGCCACCGGCTGTCCACCCAGCGAATTCAATTTCGGCGGCGAGTTCTGGCTTAGTCCAATGGATGTTGGCCTCCTTGCGCGGCGCCGTGGCGCCCGTGAAAGGCGATTTTGATGTTGCGAGGGCCTTAAGCCGGGGGAGGAGCGCCTTGAGCTTCGCGCCGCCATAACCGGTGCCAACGCGGCCGATATAAACAAAATGACCGCCGCGGTTGACGCCCGCAAGCAAGGATCGAAACCGGCCGTCAGCTGCCGCTGTCCATCCGCCGATGACGACCTCCTGGCCCGCCCTGCACTTTGCTTTCAGCCAGGTGCGCGTGCGTCCCGATTGATAGGGCGCATCGAGTTTTTTCGATACGATGCCTTCCAATGAGAGCCGGCAGGCCGAGCGCAAGACCGCGTCGCCGCTCGCCTCGAAATGTTCAACGTAACGGATCAGGGCATCGCTCTGACCCGCAAGCAGCTCCCGCAAACGGGCCTTCCTCTCGAATAGAGGCCGCTCGCGCAGATCGCCCGAGGCATCAAACAGAAGATCGAAGGCAAAAAAGATCAGATCCCCAGTCCGGCCGTCCAGCAAAGCGGCCTGCAGCGCCGCAAAGTCGGGGGCCCCATTTGCGTCGAGCGCGACGATCTCGCCATCAATGATACTGTCCGGGAGACTCGCCGCCTGCGCGGCGATGGCTGCAAATCTGGCCGTCCAATCAAGGCCCTTGCGTGTCTTGAGGCTCACTTTGCCATTTTGGACCCGCATCTGAATGCGATAGCCGTCAAACTTGATCTCATGCACCCAACCGGGCCCATCCGGCGGCCGCCCGGCGCGCTCACAGAGCTGGGGCGGAATGAAATCCGGCATTTGGGCTGCCCGTTTCTCGCTTTTTCTAGGCAAGGAAGCGCCTTCGCCCTTTCCGGCCGCGATCTCGTCCATCGTCCGCCCCGAGACGATAGACCGGCTCTCCGCGAGAACTGAATCTTGCTCCCCCTCCCGCGCGGCATCATCGCGGTGTTTGATCAGGAGCCAGTTGGTCCGCGTCCTGCCCATCCAGTCCTTCTTTATCCGGACCAGAACCCAACTGCCGTGCAGCCGCTCTCCATTCAGCCTGAACTTCAAATTGCCGTCCGCTAGGGCTGCTTGCGGTGTCTTGCCGCCTTCCGGTATCCAGGTGCCGCGATCCCAGAGCTGGACGGTCCCGCCACCATATTGCCCCTTCGGAATCGTCCCTTCGAAATCCCCGTATTCAAGGGGGTGGTCTTCTACCTCGACCGCAAGCCGCTTTTCGCGCGGATCCAGCGAAGGGCCTCTCGTTACCGCCCATGATTTGAAAACGCCATCGAGCTCAAGGCGAAGATCATAGTGAAGGCGTCTGCCGGCGTGCTTCTGGATAACGAAACGCCGCGCCGCAGATGGCGTGGCTTCTTTCACCGAGCCGCCGGGTTCAGCCGTTTTTGTGAAATCGCGCTTTTCGGGATAAGCGGTGAGCTTCCTATTCGCCACGGCAGGCACCTTTGGCACCGGAACTGCGCCGGAGTTCCTGAACTTTGCCCAAACCAGGGTTCTCCGCGCTGGTGCAATCTAGCCAAGCCTCGCGGTATCGAGACGGAGCTGGACGAAAAGTCCCAGGGTTTTTATCAATATAAGATGTTGTCTCTTAAGGCGTTATGTGTTCAGTGCGCTTGCGTCCTTCGAAGCAGTACCGCCCGCTGGCAAAGACCACCGTTTCCCGCTCGTCATGTATGGCGCTAAAGAGCGCCCGCTGGCCTCAGCCGAACGCCCAAGATAGCAGGCGGGACTCAGAAGAAACAGAAGCGTGACTGGGCGCTCTAGTCTTTAGCCGCTTTCATGCTGCATTATATATGCGTAAATATATGCGTAAACGGCCAATAAGCGCAGGACAAAAGATCAGGAGTGAACAAAATGAACAAATTGGACCGGCCCCGTGAGATTATCGAATATTGTTTGAAGCCCCTCGCTTTATCAAACACAACGGAAGAATATAAGGAAGCCTACCGGCGGCTTGAACATGTCATAAAAACACTTCAATTGATGGCGTCGAAAAACAAAAAGCCTGTCGCGATTGACTTCTCAAACATGAGGACGATCAATATTAACGAAGCCGCACATGGCGACGACGTCTAAAGCCCAAGCCTCCTGGTGTCCTCCAAAAAACCGCCAGGCTCACGGGTACAGCGGGGCCTCTGGACTCGAAGCGCTCCCTTCAAAACAATCGCTCGCGGCCTCAGTCCGCAGGCGTGCGCCCCGCCAGTGCTCCTCCTTCCTTAGGAGGGGAGCACGCGAGAATAGCGGAAGCGCCCCCGTGCCCTTTTATGAGCGCGCGCTATTCCTGGCAGATTAAACCCCGGGTCACATAAATCCGGCCGTCAGGGCCGACCACCCGGGTGACACGGACACAATCCTCATCCTCGCCGGGTGCGGCATGGCCAAGCTGCAGGGCTGGTCCTGTGCCAAGGGGAGCATAGTCTGCCTTGGTCTCGCGGTTTTGCTGCGGGGCACTGAATACCTTCGCTTTTGGCGTGATGGTCAAAGGCGCTGCAAAGACCGCCGCCCCAAGACACGTTACCGCCACACTTGCCATGGCATACTTAAGTGCCCGGTTCCCGATAGCTTTGCTCGACTTCAGCATGGCGTCTTCCATTTCCCCCTGCCGGCAGGCTGGAGACCGGCGGAGTAACTTTCTAAAAATATCCGGCAGGGCATGCGCGGCGATTCGGGAACATAAACGCGAGCCGAGCAAAAAGGTTGCGCTGAATCAGATCAAATTTAAAAAAAGTTAAAGTCTCGTCCCTGCCAGCGGCACTTTTACGCCGATGGTTAAAATTGCTCAAATTAGTAACAAGCCTGGACGGGGACGTAGCCAGCAAAATTGCCCCAAGCGTCATAAACTGGCCGGCTCTGCCAATAACAGCCGCCATAATAGATGGGTCCATAGGCGTAGGCCGTCGCGGCGGCGGCAGGCGCGCCCCAGCCGCAGTAGCCGCAGGCCCAGCTATGGCCGAGCCAGCTCGGTCCGGGATACCAATATCCCGCGTGCCACCGGTAACGGTGCCGCCAACCCGGTGCGGCCTCCAAAGGCGCCGCCGCCGCGACGGCCGCGGCGAAGCTCAAAACACCGAGGGTGCCAATTGCCAGCCTTTGCAGCTTGGTAGTCATACATGCCTCCTTGACATTGCTTCCCTGGGACATTGCTTCCCTGGGCTCTCGGGTTTCGCCCCGAAGGAAACGGCTTATGCTAGCGCTTACGCCTGAACATTCCCTGAACATTCCCTGAACAGGAAGCAAGCTTTTGGCGGCAGGCGATCGCCCTCTCATCATCCGGAGGGGGAACGCACTATCCCGGTTGCCATCCCTCCGCGCCCGAACTCAAAAATCTGCTGATTTCGGTAGCTGGCATCGGCCGGCTTAGTAAGAACCCCTGCATCTCCGTGCAGCCCTCATTACGCAATAGTTCGAGCTGTTCTTTTGTCTCGACGCCTTCGGCTGTCGTTCGAATGCCAAGCCGCGCCCCGAGTTTGGTGATTGCTTGCACGATTACCGTGCAGTCTCCGCTCTCTCCAAGTTCGGAAATGAAAGAACGGTCGATTTTGATTTTGTCGAATGGAAAAGCGCGCAGATAGCTCAGGCCAGAATAGCCAGTGCCGAAGTCATCCATGGAAATGCTGACGCCGATGGAACGCAATTGGTGCAAAGTGGAGAGGTTCGTCTTGCTTTCCTGCAGAAGAACGGACTCCGTGATTTCAAGCTCGAGGCGCCCGGAAGCCAGTCCCGCAGCTGCGAGCGCCGAGAAGACGACCGAAGTCAAATTGCCGTTCTTGAATTGAGATGGCGAAAGATTCACCGCGACTTTCAGATCGCCCGGCCATTTGGCTGCTTCGGCGCAGGCTTGACGCAGCACCCACTCGCCAAGCGGGACGATCAGGCCAGTTTCCTCGGCGAGGGAAATGAACTCCGCAGGCGATACCATGCCGCGTTCAGGGTGGTTCCACCGCAGCAAGGCTTCAAAACCGCACACGGCCCCGGTCCCAAGGGTAAGAAGAGGCTGATAATAGAGCTCGAATTGGCTCGCGGTGAGCGCGTTGCGCAAATCCTGTTCAAGAGCGCGGCGGGCGCAGATGCGCATTTCCATGCTAGGCTCAAAAAAGCGGAAGATGCAGCGGCCGTCCTCCTTTGCCTGATAGAGTGCCAGATCGGCATTCTTCAGAAGAAGATCCGGGCTTTCACCATCATCCGGAGCAAGCGCGATACCGGCGCTGACCCCAATCACGATGCGCTGGTCCCCGATATCGAAAGGCTCGCTCATCAGTGTTACAATGCGATCGGCGAGCAGTCTCGCCTCGTGGCGGCCCTGAAGTCCCGTCTGCAGAACCGCAAATTCGTCGCCGCCAAAACGCGCGACTGTATCTGGCTCGCGCAGGCATTGGCGCAATCTTTCCGCCACCGCCTTCAAAAGCAGATCCCCGGCGGGATGCCCCAAAGTATCATTGACATTCTTGAATTCGTCGAGGTCGAGAAAAAGAACGGCGAGCTGCTCCCCGTGCCTTTGCAAGCGCGACATGGCCTCATCAAGGCGCGCATGAAACAATAGCCGGTTTGGCAAATCCGTCAGCGCGTCATGCTCGGCCATATAGGCTATTCGTCTTTCCGCCTGCCGTTTCTCTGTCACGTCCATAACCGCCACAAGCTGCGCCGGACGGCCACGGAATTCGGTCATTCGCCAATAGGTCACGACATCGATGCGTGTCCCGTCCGCCTTGACATGCTGCCAATTGTGGGTCGGGCCTGCGCCTGAGCTGGGGTTGTTCCGGATTGCCTCCTGGACTTTCTCTCTATCCTCCGGCGGCAGGACATCGAGCATGGTCAAGGCGAGGAATGATTCGCGATCATGGCCGTAATGGGCGACCGCAGCATCGTTCACAGCCAGAAATGCGAGGCTGCCGGAGTCACAAAGAAACATCGGAACCGGATTTCCTTCGAACAGCAGTCTGAAGGATTCTTCCCGTGCTTTCAGGCTGCTGATGTCGGTCAATGTCATCGCAACGAGATCGCCAATGGCGGAGACGCTGACACTCAGATTCATCTGCGTCCCGGAGCCGTCCGGGCAATCGAGCTCGAACCTCGTGCTGCCGCCGCCGTTAAAAGCGGCGATGAGGCAGGTCAGAGCTCCGCTTGCCGGAAGAACAGTGCATATTTCGGAAAGACGGCGCCCCCGGAAGTCTTCGGCGGAGCCTCCCATGAGGCGCGCTGCGCCATCATTGAGAGCAGCAATCTGGAAATCAACCGCCGCACCCTTTGCGTCGCGGATGACTGCTAGGGCGACAAGGCCTTCACTCGCCGCCTGAAACATCGCCTCGACGAGGCTGAACTTGCGGTCACGCTCCTCCACATAAACGAGGAATAGGTGCAGACCCCAGCGGTTGGTGAGGGGCATGGCAATGAGATCATAAAGGCAGACCGACCCGTTAACGACTCCATGCGCGACTGTTTGCACCGGCTGATCTTCGTTGATGGCCTGCGCAAGAAGCTCCCGCAAGACGCGCGCCCGGTCCACGGAAAGCCCGGCAATCGTGACGTTCTGCGCGGGGCAGCCGATCCAGCCTTCAAAAACATTGCCCGCCTTCAGAATCTGAGGCACACAGTCTTCGTCCATCCGCAACAGCGCGACATTGTCCGCCAAACCACCCAGTCCATCGAGCGCCAGCTCTTCGAATGGTGGAAGGCTGTGGAGCGCACTCGCGGCCGCCTGCCACCGCCAGCGGAGGGTATCAATCTCAAGGGAATGCTGCGGCCGCGCGAATAGGCGCGCCTCCTCCCCGGACCGTTCTTTGTGAAAAGCGCTGGAATTCTTCGGCTGTTGCGGCCTAAGCTGAGCAGGTGCCGGTGCTGACATCGCGGCCTCTTCGATGGGTTTCGGCCGGATATGCCAGAAGACCGTTGCGTTTTGCTCCTTCGGAATGCGCAAGTTTTATGGGTTTGGCGATGTGCCCGCATGCTTGATCAAGGTTTCGTTTGACTTCTGGCGCTAAAGCCTCCATGTCTTTGGCTCTGCTTTATTGTGGATTTGGCGTTTCGGCCGCGTGACGGACATCTTTGTCTGCCTTCCGGGCGCTTTCATTCGCTTCTTCCGATGGCCCAGGCACGCGGGGCGTCGTCCGCCACTCCCTGGCCGCCAGCGCCAGATCATCCCGCGCGAACCCGCCTGAGAGGTGCGGGCTCCCGCCTTAAAGAAAGATCAAAATTGACTGAATTCTCCCGGCTCGGTCTCGCCGCGCCGCTTCTCCATGCCCTCAGCAAACAAGGCTACGCACAGCCGACTCCGATCCAGGCACAAGCCATTCCTCCCATCTTGGCAGGCCGCGACCTCATCGGCATAGCCCAGACCGGCACTGGCAAGACAGCCGCCTTCGCACTTCCCATTCTCCATCATCTTGCAACACATAAGCGCGCTGCTCCCCGCAATGGCTGCCGTGTCCTGGTTTTGAGCCCGACGCGCGAATTGACAAGCCAGATCACCGAGAGCTTCCGCAGACTTGGCGCGGGCCTCCCGCTCAGCATCGCCGCGATCTTCGGCGGTGTCCCGCATGGGGGGCAGATCAAAGCGCTTGCGCGCGGCCTCGACATTCTGGTCGCGACCCCTGGCCGTCTCGAAGACCACCTGGATCGCCGCGCTGCGCGCCTTGACGAGACCGAAATCCTTGTGCTTGACGAGGCTGATCGCATGCTCGACCTCGGCTTCGTAAAGGCGATCCGGCGAATCACCCGCGCGCTTCCGAAGCAGAGGCAAAATCTCTTTTTCTCGGCGACAATGCCATCCGAAATTAAGGAGCTCGCAGGCAGCCTTCTTATCGATCCGGCCGAGGTTGCCGTAACTCCGGAGGCGAAAACCGCCGGCCGGATAAGCCAGAAGGTCTTGCTTGTCGAAACAAGCCGCAAGCGTGATCTCCTCGTTGAACTTTTCGCCGATGCCCGAATGACCCGGACAATCGTTTTCACGAGAACGAAACGAGGCGCCGACAGGGTCGCCCGGCATCTCGGCGAGAATGGGATCGCGGCTTGCGCGATCCACGGGAACAAGAGTCAAAGCCAAAGAGAGCGTTCTCTTGCATCGTTTCGCACTGGACGCGCCCGCGCCATGGTGGCAACCGACATCGCGGCGCGCGGCATTGACATCGATGGCGTGACCCATGTCATCAACTTCGAGCTTCCAGAAGCGGCGGAAGCCTATGTCCATAGAATCGGCCGCACGGCGCGAGCGGGCGCTGAGGGTATCGCGATTTCCCTTTGCGACGGCGCCGAGATCGCTCTTTTGCGCAATATCGAAAAGTTGACCCGCCTGAAACTGTCCGCCGATGACCGGCGCGCCACTGTGCCGCTGGGCGCGGATCCTGCCGCGGCCGCTCGTTGCCCGGCAGCAGCGCAGAACCGGCGCCTGGGCTCTCCTCTCGCGCGGGAGCGAGAGAAGAACGGCTCACAGGCCGAGACCGCACCATCGCGGCAGGCCCGGCGGGGAAACCGGAAGGGCGGGCTGGGTCCGGCACGCCAGCCGCTGAGAGGCGAGCGTCCCGCCCCAGAAAAACTGCCATGCGCGCGCAGCAATAATCCATAAGAGAAAGAGAGGGCGGGTTTTGAGCGGACGCAGCCGTAAATTCTGCGCCGCTCGCGGCCCATGACCGGGAAGCGCAGCCTTCCTGGCCCATGAGGAAAAACTGCTTGAGCTTTGCGTAGTACTATCCGAATAGTCCCGGCATGTCCAAAATGTCGCAGGGTGCGTATTTAGCTTGCGCATACGCAGTACTTATAACATCTTATTGATGCTTCTGCTGTCCGGCTCCGAAAAAACGTTCGTGACGGCGATCAAACAAGCTTAGGAGTAAAACTATTGGGTGAGATTCTTGAAATTGCGAGCTTCGTTGCAACGCCTTTCGGCGCCGTTTTGGCGATTGCCGTCGCGGCCGGTGCTTTCTTTTATGGGAAGTGGGTTCTTTCCAACTAAAACACGCAAGGCGCCGTGTTGACGGGGCCTCGACAACCCGCAAAAATGGCGGGTCTGGAGAAAGCGTTATCCGGGAATTTGTTGTCGCGTAATGCGACAACAAATCACCGTGACACCTCAGAAAATCCAGCGGGCAGCGCCCGCAATTCCGGCTAAAAATTCGAAATCCCATTTCCGATTTGTGTCTTGCAGGCGCCTTAACTCTGGCGCGCGCTTTTGCGCGCTCTCAGGCAGGCACCACGCGGCGTTCCCCAATCTCGCCTGGCCTGTGCGAGACTGGGGCTGGGTCATGTAGCAGATCACGGCCTGCGCCGGGGTATCCATTGCCGCTGCCCAATCGGCTCCATTCATCCCTTCGCCTCTGGCAAATTCAGCCGGATATGCAATTCACGCAACTGCTTCATGGTTACGGCCGAAGGCGCGCCCATGAGAAGATCCTCGGCGCGCTGGTTCATCGGGAAGAGCACGATCTCCCGCAGATTTTCCTCCCCCGCGAGCAGCATGACGATACGGTCGATGCCCGGCGCGATCCCGCCATGCGGCGGCGCGCCATATTGAAAGGCGTGGTATAAGCCGCCGAATTTTTCCAAAAGCACATCTTCGCTATAGCCCGCGAGCGCGAAGGCTTTTTTCATGATGTCCGGGCGGTGATTTCGGATCGCACCCGAGGAAAGTTCGACGCCATTGCAGACGATGTCATATTGAAAAGCCTTGATGCCGAGGATGGTTTTCACATCAAGGGGGTCAAGTGCGATGAAAGCATCGTGATCGAAATTCGGCATGGAAAAGGGATTGTGTGAAAAGTCGATTTTCTTTTCGTCCTCGTTCCACTCATACATCGGGAAATCGACGATCCAGCAGAACTCGAAAACATCCTTCTTCGAAATTCCAAGCTCGTTTCCGATACGAAGCCGCGCCGCGCCGGCAAGTTTTGCAGCCTTGGCTTCCTGGTCGCAGGCGAAAAACACCGCATCGCCAGCGGAAATTCCCGTCTTTTCGGCGATGGCCCGCTGTACCTCGGGCGGCAAGAATTTGGCGATGGGGCCTTTACCCGCGAGTTCACCGCCCTCGCCTTCAAAGATCACATAACCAAGCCCCGCGGCGCCCTCGCCCTTCGCCCAATCGTTGAGCCTGTCGAAAAAGGAGCGCGGCTGGCGGGCAGCGCCGGGCGCTGGAATGGCACGCACGACGCCGCCTGCCTTGATGACATTCTTGAAGGCGTTAAAGGTCACGTCCTCGCGGAAAAATTCCCGGCTTACATCGGCGATAATAACCGGGTTGCGGAGATCGGGCTTGTCGGTGCCAAATTTCAGCATTGCCTCGGCATAGGAAATCATCGGGAATTTCGGCGCGACGTGCCGGCCGCCGCCGAATTCCTCGAAGACGCCGCGCAACACCGGCTCGACCGCCGCGAACACATCCTCCTGAGTGACGAAACTCATCTCGATGTCGAGCTGATAAAACTCGCCGGGGCTGCGGTCGGCACGCGCATCCTCGTCGCGGAAACAGGGCGCGACCTGGAAATAGCGGTCGAAGCCCGCCACCATTATGAGTTGCTTGAACTGCTGCGGGGCCTGCGGCAGGGCGTAGAATTTGCCCGGATGGAGGCGGGACGGCACTAGGAAATCGCGCGCCCCCTCCGGGCTCGAAGCGGTCAGGATGGGCGTCTGGAACTCGAAAAACCCCGATGCCTTCATGCGGGCACGCAGGGAATCGATAATCTGCCCGCGCAGCATTATATTGCGATGCAGCTTCTCGCGGCGCAGATCGAGGAAACGATAGCGCAGCCTCATCTCTTCGGGATAATTGTGCTCGCCGAAAACGGGCAAGGGCAGCTCGGCCGCAGGCCCCAGAACCTCGATTCCGGTCACGTAAACTTCAATGAGGCCCGTCGGCATATCCGGGTTTTCTGTGCCCGCCGGGCGGCGGCGGACCGTGCCATCGATCCGGACCACCCATTCCGAGCGGAGCTTCTCGGCTTGGCTGAAAGCCGCCGAATCCGGATCCGCCACACACTGGGTTATGCCATAATGATCGCGAAGATCGATGAAGAGAACGCCGCCATGATCGCGGATACGATGGCACCAGCCGGAGAGGCGGATCGTTTCACCGGCATTTATTTCGCGCAGGGCGCCGCAGTTATGGGAACGGTAGCGGTGCATGAGAGGGTCACAAGCAAGAGGAAGGGTTGAGGCCGCGTTCGCTTCACATTGAGGCGCCCGCGATCCTATCTTTTTTTTGATCTTAACCAAAAAGTCTGCAACTTTCCGGGAATCACGCCTAAGGCGCGGCCGTGCGCTTTACGCCAGCGGGGCGGAGAACCGCATGCGCGGCGGCGTCTGTCAAGACGGGCACACTTAAATAGAGACTAACCCCGATACAGAGTGTAGAAGCTAATCTGCCTTCGCATTATTAAAGCAAATATGAGCCTCATCTCAACCACAAAGGAATTGGCGGCTGTCTGCCGCCGCATTGCGGCCCACCCTTACGTCACCGTCGACACTGAATTTTTGCGGGAAACGACCTTCTGGCCGCGCCTTTGCGTCGTGCAAATGGCGTCGGAAGAGGAAGCCGTCGCCATCGATGCCATGGCGGAGGGCCTTGATCTTGCGCCTTTCTTCGAACTCATGGCCGACGAGCGGCTGACTAAGGTTTTCCACGCGGCGCGCCAAGATCTCGAAATCATCTGGAATCTCGCAAGATTGATCCCGGCGCCATTGTTCGACACTCAGGTCGCGGCCATGGTCTGCGGCTTCGGCGATCAGGTCTCCTATGGAGATCTCGTCAAGACCGTCACGAACGTCACGCTCGATAAATCCTCCCGTTTCACGGATTGGTCGCGGCGTCCCCTTTTGCCGGCGCAGGCCGAATATGCGATCGCCGATGTCACCTATTTGCGCGACATCTACCGCTTCCTGCGCGTCAAACTGGATGAAACAGGCAGAATTGGGTGGCTGGCCGACGAAATGGCGATCTTGACCTCACCTTCCATATACGAACAACACCCGGAGAACGCCTGGGAGCGGTTCCGCAACCGGGTCCGCAAGCCGCGCGATCTCGCAGTGCTCATGGAGGTCGCCGCCTGGCGCGAAAGCGAGGCGCAGACTCGCGATGTGCCGCGTTCACGGGTCTTGAAGGACGATGTCATGATCGAACTTGTCCTTGCCGCGCCGAAGACGCCCGAGGCTCTGGGCAATCTGCGCGCCTTTCCGCGCGGCATGGAGCGCTCGCGCGCAGGCGCCGAGATTTTGGCGGCGATCGCACGCGGCCTTGCGCGCGATCCCAAGACCCTTCCCAAGATCGACCGGGAGCGGCGCAATGGCGGCAATGGCGCGACCGTCGAACTTCTGCGCGTGCTCTTGCGCCATGTTAGCGAGAGCCATGGGGTCGCAGCCAAAATGATCGCCTCAGCCGAAGACCTCGAGGCGATCGCGGCCGACGATCATGCCGATGTCCCGGCCCTTACCGGCTGGCGGCGCGATCTCTTTGGCGCCCAGGCGCTTGAGTTGAAACACGGGCGGCTCGCCCTGACGGTCGAAAATGGCAAGGTCCTCCCGCTCGAATGGCGGGATGCGCCGCCGCCGGACAGCGGCGCTTCCTAGATCGCTGGCAATTTCCGGTTTACGAAAATTGCTCCAGACGGAGAAAATTGCTCCAGACGGAATTGAAGCATCCCTCTTACGGGATTTGCATCGCCTTCCAGTAGAAATGATTGGCGATCGCCTGCCAGAGATTTTGCGCGGGCTGCCGGTGGCATTCCTGGGTCACTTTCGAAATCGGCGCGTTGAAATCCTTGGCGGAGAGGTCAAGCGCCTCTTTTTTATCGGCATTGTTGAGGCCGGTCATCCAATAAACAACATAGGGTTTTGATTTATCCGGAACCTTGAGAAAATCCTCGCAGGTCCAATCGCCTGGTTTCTTGGCTTGGACCGGCCCGGTCATGGAAAAGACAGCCAAGGCAGATACTCCTATAAGGGATAAAATCACCGGCGTTTTTTTCATCACACTCCTCCCCAATACATGAATTTTCCAGCCACTGGCGGGCAGTATTCAATATCATTTGTAAGCGCCTTAGATCAAGCTGGCTTACGGCAGCCAAAAGGCCGCGGCCCTTTCTTTGAACCCGCACCTTTCTTTGAACCCGCGGAGGCGGCTAAATATTTGCGCAGCATCTTCTGTCTTCGATAGACGCACTCAATGAGCTGAATTGCATACCTTCGTTTACTGCCTGCTGCGAAGATACGGCCACGCTAGATGAGATGGATGTGAGATAGCTGGGCAGGCCTCCCGGATTTCCGGCGAGGTATGCAAAGGGGATGACCTATAGCGGAAAAGAAATTGGCCCAGGCCGTTGCACGTGAAACTTTGTGGTAAGATATCGTGCGAAACTATTGAGTCAAGCTGGAGGCAGTGTCACTTATCCATGCTTGCGTCATATCGAAAATTTGAACAAGGAGCTTGCATCAGCAGAGGATCTTACCTTCATTATTTCACATTCGCGCTGCAATAAACCAGCTCTCAAACCTTTTGGAGATAATCATGAGAACCGTCCAAACTTCCCTGTTGGCCGGCGCTGCGATGATCATCTTCGCCGGTTTTGCCCAGGCGCAAAGCCCTGGCACGCATGTGCTGACCATCCATCTTCCTGGCGGCGGGACCGAAGAGATTCGCTATAGCGGCGACGTGCCGCCCGAGATTTTCCTTGAGCCCGGTCCGGCTCTTGGCGATCCGCCTTCCCTTTTCCCCGCATCCGGTCCAGAGTCGCCGTTTGCCATGCTCGACCGCATTTCGGAGGAAATGAACCGGCGCGCAGACCTCCTGCTGCGCGAGGCTGCAGGCATGACGGAGCGGCTCACCGCCGATCCCAATCAACTGATCGAGGCTGCTTCACGCGGCCTGCCGCCAACCGGCTACAGCTATAGTTTTGTATCGGCGCTATCCTCAAACGGCAGCTGCAGCCGGAGCGTGGAGATCACCTCCCTCGGCGATGGCAAACAGCCCCGGGTCGTTTCGCACACCTCCGGCCATTGCGGCGGGGACCGGGCCGAAACTGCCAGGCGAAACGCAGGGCCGCCCAAACCCGGGCACCGTCCTGGCACGATCATGGTCAAGGATCAAATGAGCCAGCCGGCCCAAGCCTCTCCTTCAAAGATGATTGAAAAGGCCGCCTGGCGGTACTGAAGGTCCACGGCACGAGGCCGCCATTCGAGCCGAAAGCTGGTGATCCGGTCTGCGCCTATTTCCAAGGTCAATCAGCCAACGGGATCGAGTGGCGCCTTGCCGTCCCTTCAATCGGTAACCGTGATCACCGGCTCGCGGCCAATCAGGCGGGCGAGCTGAGTCAGACGGTTTTGCAGCCGTTCGCTAGCAAGATCGGCAAGGCTTCGCGGCAAAGTCAGGATCAGTTTGCCTTTGACGCAAGCAATCGGCGTCTGAGGCAGGACTCCCGATGCGGCGCCAGAAATGACAAAAGCGGCGCGCGTCGCGGCGGCAAGTATGCGTGCTTTGTCAAGCATGCGCGCGGACACAAGCGCGCGAAGCTGCGCACTGACATCCGCGTCAGGTCCGAGGTAGCGGTAAGAGGCCGCGAGGGCGAGGAAAGAACGGCCCGGATGATCGACGCCAAGGAAAGCGGCGTTCTCGACAATATTCACGCTTTCCTCGTGGCGGTGATCCGGGTGGGCGCGCCAATGGACATCGGCGAGCAGGCAGGCCGCATGACGGAGCCTGCGTTCCTCCAGCGTTTCCTCCGCGTGCAGCGACTTCATCAAGCCATCAGTCCAAGCATGCAGCTCCTCGCCATGGGCGGGGGTGCGGGAGAAAAGCTGGTTGAATTGCCTCGCCGCGAAAATCAGCGGATCCTCCTGCCGCTGCGCCTCGTCCAGCATCTCGTAAAGGAGGCCCTCCCGCACACCGGTCACCGAAATCATGATTTCTTGTGGCTGAGCTCGCCGGATGATCTCATCAAGCACAACCGCGCCATAGGCAAGGAGCGGCCGCCGCGCGGCGCTGACTGCATCGATCGAAAACAATGTCTCTGCATTCGCCCGCTCGACGAGACCTGCGAAATCGGCGGCGTCCCGCGCCGGAATGACATAGCCGTGGGTGACTCTCAGCGGATAATTGCGCTGGCCCATATGCAGTCTGGCAAGCGCGCGAAATGTGCCGCCAACTGCATAAAAGGTGCGCCCGGCGAGCTGTTTTGCTATGCCAGACTCGGCAAGGGCCTCGCGGACAATTTTAGCCGCAGCGCGCGGTGACCGGTTGGAGGAGTCCATCAGGGTCAAGCCGCCGAGCGGAAGACTCGTGCCCTTGCCCGCATGCACGCCTTTCACTTCGATCAGTTCGAGCGAGCCGCCGCCAAGATCGCCGACAATACCATCCGGTTTCGAGATGCCGGAGATGACGCCATATGCCGAGAGCTCCGCTTCCCGGCTCCCAGATAATAGATTGACGGGAGCGCGGATCGCTTCCGCCGCCGCGGCAAGGAATTCGGCGCCATTCAGAGCGTCGCGGGCCGCTGCGGTTGCAAGGACATGGAGCGCCGACACACCCATGATGTCGCAGAGAACCCGAAAGCGGCGCAAAGCCGCAAGCGCTTTCGCAACACCGGCCTTCGGCAGCCGGCCAGTGGTCGCGATGCCTTTGCCGAGGCCGCAGAGTGATTTCTCATTAAATACGGGGCGGGGTGAGCGGCTGAGACACTCATAGATCACGAGACGGACCGAGTTCGACCCAACGTCGACAATCGCGACCGGCGCCTCCGCGCGGGTTGGCGGAACAGCCCCGGAGCATTTGTCCGCCATGATTTCGTTAATGGGAGTCAAGGCGCTCAAGGAGAGTCTTCGGGCTTGAATGCTTCAAGGATTTCCCACGCCCGGA
>Ga0209061_1000337_pt1 | contig 131642 bp, 117 predicted proteins | sample Coa_R1_10_FD_187157 | JGI IMG/M metagenome (GOLD analysis project Ga0209061, IMG submission 187157) | Surface soil microbial communities from Centralia Pennsylvania, which are recovering from an underground coalmine fire - Coalmine... | ecosystem: Environmental > Terrestrial > Soil >... | reverse complement strand
TCTACACCCCGAGCTCCCCCTACGAGCTGACCGAGATCAACTGCCACCTGAAGGGCGTCAGCTACAACGCCTACCTGGAGATCGAGCCCGACCGGTGGTACCTCACCAAGGGGTCCTGCAAGGGGTCGGCCTAGACGACCAGCGCTCCGGCGAAGGAATCGGACGGGCCGGCTATCCGGGCGGGGCCGGTCGGCCTAGGTTGTTCGCATGAGCTTCTTCCGCAGACTGGAGGAGATGGCCTCGGGCACCGCCGGCGCCAGCCAGGCCACCCTCCCTCCTCATCCGTGCGCCAACTGCCGGACCGAGATGCAGTACCGGGGCCCCCAGGCCATCCGGACCGGGGGGGTGACCCGGGGGGTGGGCCTCGGGCTGGACCTCCTCCTCGGGGGCGGAGGGGATGACTTCTTCAACCAGGCCATCGAGCGCAATGTCGTGGTGCACGTGCTGGTCTGCCCCAGTTGCGGGGAGGTGGCCTTCGTGAACGACCCCCGTCGGGGGTTCTGAGAGGGCCGGGGGGCGAGCGGGGAAGGCAGCCGCCTCCCGGGTCGTGCTAGGGGGCGAGGACGGGTGCGCCCGTCCGGGCCAGATCCTCTAAGAGTCGGGCCCCGTGCCGGGCATCGGGCAGGGATTCGATCTCGTCTTGGATACGAGCCGCCTCCTGGCGGTAGGCATCGATGCCGAGGAGGGCCCGGGTGGCCTCCCGCACCTCGTGGGGACCGGCGCTCAGGGCGTCGAGGACCATGCCCACGCCGAGGGCGGCGCACCGGTCGGCGTTGAGGGGCTGGTCGGCGCCCATGGGAAGGACGAGCTGAGGGATCCCCAGGGCCAGAGCGGCGATCACCGTTCCCGACCCCCCGTGTGAGACGACCACGTCCGTGCCAGCCAGGGCCCGGGCCAGGGGCACGAAGGGCTCGACCCGGACGTTGGGAGGTAGCGAGCCCAGCTCCCCGGGATCCAGCTGGTGCCCCACGGTGGCGAGGACCTGCACGGGGAGGCCGGCCAGACCGGCCAGGACCCGCCCGAAGAGGTCCCCGGACTCCTGGTTGAAGATGGTCCCGAGGGTCACATAGATGCGAGGCGCCGCCCCGGCCTCAGGGCGGGGACCGGTCGCAGGGGGCTCCGGGCCCCCGGGTCGGTCGAGCACGGCGGGACGGACCCAGTGGGCCGTGGCCGGCAAGGGATCCCCGGGGTGGCGGAAGGAGGGCGGGGCGGGGACAAGGGTGAGGTACCGGTGGAGCATCCCCATGGCGTCCTCGGGCGGCTCGAGCCCGTGCTCGGCCCGCAGGGCGGCCAGGGGCTCCGCCACCACCTCGGGGCGCAGGAAGCCGCCGGCGGCGATGACGACGACGGCAGCGTGGGGGACGCCGATGGCCTCGGCCGCCACGGCGCCGGCGAAGTCCATCTCGTCCCGCACGACCAGGTCCGGGCGCCAGTCCCGGGCCACATCGAGCAGCCGTCCGGTGCGCTCCCGGGCTACCCGGCCGGCAAAGGAGAAGCGGACCGCCTTCTCCTCGGCCTCCCGGTCCAGGGGGGCGAGGGGGCGGCGGGTCCGGGGGTCGAGGAGGGTGCTCCCTCCGGTGGCAACGGCGTCCCATCCCGCCCCTTCCACGGACCGGACCATGCCCTCCTGGCACGCGTACAGCACCTCGTGCCCCCGCTCCCGGAGGAGGCGGGCAAAGGGCTCGGTGGGCAGGAAGTGCCCCAATCCTCCCGTGAAGCTGAACAGGGCCCGCACGCCGCCATCATGGCAGCCCGGCCGGTCTCCCCCCGCGTCCTCTCTGTCCCGGGGTCCTCTGAGAAGACGACTCTGCCCCGGGCCTCTCGGGGAAGACGACCCTTCCAAGGTCCCCGAGACGAGATGAGGGCGGCGGCGCGCCGGTGGCGACGGCCTTGGAGAAGGAGCGTCCATCGAGGCGGTCCCGAGCCCCCGGCGCCCTCGGGGTCACGGGCCGCCCTGCCCGCCCTTCCCGGCTCCTCCTGGGCCCGACATGGACCCCAGGTAGTCGTCTTCGGGGGCGTAGTCGGGGGGGCCCGGATGGCAGGGGTCGGCCACCACCCGAGCAAGGGGATGGCCCGTGGCCCGGATGCCTACCAGCCAGTCGATCTCCTCCACGACGGTCTCGGCATAGGTGCCTGCCGGGGTGTAGCCGAGCTCCCGGGCCGCCGTGGTGTCGAGGACGACGGGAGGGACCCGGTCCCAGGGGTGGCGCCCGAGAGCGGGCGGCGCGCTCTCGTCGAGCAGGACCGCCCGCCAGGAATGCCCGAGATGGGCGGCCACCACCGAGGCGATGGTGGCGCCATCGGGGCAGTCGGGATCGGCGATGTTGAGGATCCGCCGGCCGGGCCTGTCGGCGACGGTCTCGATCAGGGCAGCGATGTTGAGGGCGGCGCTCGGGTGGTCGGCGCCCGTCCCCCTGTGGGCCAGGAGGACGGCTGGGCGCCGGTCCAGGACCCGCTTCACGAAGTACCACTCCCTTGGCTGACGGCTCCAGGAGCCGTGGACCTTGGAGGGGCGCAGGACGGTGACCGGGTGACCGCTGGCGAGCAGGGTCTCCTCGGCGGCCACCTTGTTCGGGCCGTAGCCCTCCCTCGACTGGTAGGGAGCCCGGTTGGGCCGGAGCGTGGGCTGGGTCTCGCTGACCGGCCGGCCGAACTCGGGGGGGTCGTTCGAGTTCGAGTGCCGCCCACGGGCGTCCACGTAGACCGCCTTGGTGGAGATCATGACCGACGAGGACGCGTCGGCCAGGAAGGGCAGCAGCCCGGAGGCATGGGCCGCCGTGTGGCAGGCGCAGTCCACGAGCAGGTCGGCGCCGTGGGCCATGACACGGGGGAGCGAGGCCGGGTCGTCCCGGTCGGCCAGGACGTAGCGGGCGCCCGAGGCGCCGAGCCCGGGGGGCACGTGCTCGGGGTTCCTGCCCGTGACCGTCACCTCCCATCCGGCGGCGGTGAGCCGCCGGGCGGCGGCCCACCCGATGGCCCCCGTCCCGGCCAGTATCACCGCTCGGCGCACCGCAGGACCCTGCCGGTGGGCTCCTTGCCCGCCCGGCCGTGCCCGGGCGGGAGGGTGATCAGGACGGCCTCCGGGGGCCCCGGCTGCGGATCAGGGGAGGCGCCGGTCGTGGTGAGCGGCGGCGGAACGGCGCTCCTCCTCGGTGAGCCCGGAGGCGACCACCGGGGTCACCAGGCTCCAGTGGTGCCCGACGGGGCAGCGCTGCAGGCGCCACCAGCCCAGGCGGACGGCCTTGACCGAGGCTCCCGGGGCCCACCAGGTGGTGAACAGGTGGCCCCGGCGGCAGCGCACCACCGTGTCCAGCCCCACGAGGAACCCCCGCCGCCGGGCCAGGACGGCGGCCTCGGCGCCTGTCACGGCGGCGGCCAGGAACACCGCCAGGCGACGACGACGGGAGCGGGCCGGTCCCAAGGGCCTACCTCCTTTCGTCCTGCGGCCAGCGTGGTCGGCCGGCCGCGAGCGCGGGGCCGCCAGAGGCTAGCGCCATCGGCGTGGCAGGTGCCGCTCGAACACCCGCCCGGCAGCCGCGACCCGGCAGGCCGGCTCAGCCCTTGGCGGCTCTTCCCTCGTAGGTATAGGTGAGGGGGCGGGGGCCGGGCATGTAGTACCTGTCCAGGCCGGTTATGCGGAACCCGGCCCCTTCGACGAGCCGGTCGATGGGCCGGTTGAGGTTGCAGCCACCGGCCAGCCGGCGCTGGAGGGGGTTCATCCTGTCCTGCCACGCGGCCACCCCCCCGTCAGGGGAGCGCCCGTGCTCCACGAAGTGCAGCCTGCCTTCGGGGCGCAGGACCCGGTGCATCTCGGCCAGCGCCCCGGTGACGTCGGGGATGGTGCACAGCGTCCAGGTGACGAGGACGTGGCCCACCGAGGCGTCATCGAGGGGCAGGCCCGGGCCCTCGAGGTCCAGGTACTCGACGGGCACCGGGCTCCTGGCGACCCGCCTGGCCGCCAGCTTGCGGCCCACGGTGGCGGGGTCCACGGCCAGGACCCTCTCCACCCGGGGGGGATAGTGGGGCACGTTCAGCCCCGAGCCGAAGCCCACCTCGAGGACCTCACCCCACAGGCCCGATGCCACCCGCTCCCGGATGGCGGCCAGCTCCCGGTGGGCAAGCACGACATTGATGACCCGGGGCAGGACCTGCTCGCGGTAGAGGCCCATGGACCCATCGTGCCCACAGGGCAGAGCGGCCGCAATGCCGGCGGGAAGAGGCCGGGCCCCACTACCACCCTCAGGCCATCGGCCCCGGTGCCTACGGCAGTCGAGCGGGCCCGCTCACGGCGCCCCTCCCCGGCGCAGACCATCCCGGCATCGGGCTGGTAGAACCGGCTGCACCGGCGGGCCCCACCAACCATCCCGGGGTCCGGTAGGATCACGGCCAAGCCAGGGGGAGTAGTGGTTTGCTCCGTATGTGAGTCGGAAATCCCGGCGGACAGCAAGTTCTGCGAGGAGTGTGGCGCCCCGGTGGGGGCCACCTGCCCTACCTGCGGCACGGCGGTCAGCCCCGGCAAGCGCTTCTGCCGGGGGTGTGGGCGGCCCCTGGCCGAGGAGGCGGGAGAGGCCGGCTCCCTGGCCGCGGTAGAGCCTGCCGCCGAGCCCTCCTCCCAGGTGCTGGGGCGGCGCATCTGCTCCGTGCTCTTCTGCGACCTGGTGGGCTTCACGGTCCTTTCCGAGGCCCGCGACCCCGAGGACGTGAGGGACCTGCTCTCCCGCTACTTCAGCGTGGCCAGGACCGTGATCGGCCGCTACGGGGGCGTGGTGGAGAAGTTCATAGGCGACGCCGTCATGGCCGTGTGGGGGGCCCCGGTGGCCACCGAGGAGGACGCCGAGAGGGCGGTGCGGGCCGGCCTGGACCTGGTCCAGTCCGTCGGGGCCCTGGCCGGTGAGGTGGGCGTGGCCGACCTGTCGGCCCGGGTGGGCGTGGTGACCGGGGAGGTGGCCCTTCGTTCCGACGCCGGCGGTGAGGGGCTGGCGGGGGACACGGTGAACACCGCCGCCCGGGTCCAGGGCGTGGCCGACCCCGGGACGGTCCTGGTGGACGCCACCACCTGGGAGCTCTCCCGCTCGGCGGTGGCCTTCACCCCGGCCGGCGAGCACCTGCTCAAGGGCAAGGCCTCCCCGGTGGCCCTGTGGCGGGCCGAGCACGTGGTATCGGGGATGGGCGGGGCCCAGCGGGTGGACGGCCTGGAGGCCCCGCTGGTGGGCCGGGGCAGCGAGCTCAGGCTCATGAAGGAGCTGTTCCACGGCTGCGTGGAGCGCCGCAGCCCCCGCCTGGTGTCGATCACGGGGACGGCAGGCGTGGGCAAGTCACGCCTAGGCTGGGAGCTCGAGAAGTACCTGGACGGCCTGGCCGTGACCGTGTACTGGCACCGGGGGCGCTGCCTCACCTACGGGGACGGGGTGGCCTTCTGGGCCCTGGCCGAGATGGTGCGGGCCCGGCTCGGGATAGCCGAGGAGGACCCCGGCGAGGTGGTGGACGCCAAGCTGGCCACCGGCCTCGAGCGCTGGGTCCTCGACCAGTCGGCCCGGGACTACATCCGCCCCCGCCTGGCCCGGCTGCTCGGGGTCGGGGGCGACGACAACCCTCTCGGCCGGGAGGAGCTGTTCGCCGGCTGGCGGCTGTTCTTCGAGCAGCTGGCCGCCGAGGCGCCCGTGGTCCTGCTGGTGGAGGACGTGCACCAGGCCGACGCCGGCCTGCTCGACTTCCTCGAGCACCTCCTCGACTGGGCCCGCGACGTGGCCATCTTCGTCCTCACCCTGGGCCGTCCCGAGCTGCTGGAGCGCCGGCCCGGCTGGGGTACGAGGCGCAACGGCACCGTGCTGGCCCTCGAGCCCCTCCCCGACGAGGCCATCGCCACCATGCTGGAGGCAATGGTGCCCGGGATGAGCGAGCCGGCCCAGCGGGCCATCGTGGCCCGGGCCCAGGGCATCCCCCTCTACGCCGTGGAGACGGTGCGCATGCTGATCGACAGGGGCGCCATCCGCCAGGTGGGGCCCGGCTACGAGCTGGTGGAGCCGGTCGAGACCCTGGCCGTGCCCACCAGCCTGCAGTCCCTGGTGGCGGCCCGCCTCGACGCCCTGGCCCCCGACGCCCGGCGCCTGGTCGCCGATGCCGCCGTGCTGGGGGGCAGCTTCCCCCCCGAGGCCCTGGTGGCGGTGTCGGACCTGGCCGAGGACCAGGTGCGGGCCCTCCTGGACGAGCTGGTGCGCCGGGAGGTCCTCACGGTGCGGGCCGACCGGCTCTCCCCCGAGCAGGGCCAGTACGCCTTCGTGCAGACCCTGGTGCGCCAGGTCGCCTACGACGGGCTCTCCCGCCGGGAGCGCAAGGCCCGCCACCTGGCCGTGGCCGCCCACCTGGCCCGGGTCTTCCCCGATGGCGGGGAGGAGGTGTCCGAGGTGATCGCCGGCCACCTGCTCGAGGCCCTGGGCGCCCTCCCCGAGGACCCCGACGTGGGGGAGCTGAGGGAGCGGGCCATGGCGGCCCTGGTCCGGGCCGGGCAGCGGGCCGAGCGCACCGGGGCTCCCACCACCAGCGGGCGCTCCTATGCCAGGGCGGCCGAGCTGCACGAGGAGGAGGGCTCGCCGGAGGCGGTCCTGGCCGCGGCCGGGCTATGGGAGCGCGCTGCCGGGGCCCTGCTGGTGGCAGGCGACGCCCCCTCGGCCGAGGGGAAGTTCCTGCGGGCCGCCGAGCTCTACGCCCGCCACGGCCGCCTGCGTGACGCCGCCCGGGCCAGGGCGGCGTGGGCCGAGGCGGTGCGGATGATGGGCCGCCACGAGCAGGCCCGGGCCGCCCTGCGGGAGGCCCTCGGGGTGCTGGGCTCGCCCCCCGACGCCGACACCGTGACCGCCCTCAGGCACCTGGCCACCCTGGAGACCTTCTCGGGGGCAGCCGAGGAGGCCGACGGCCTGCTCCGCCAGGCCCTGGGCCTGGCCCAGGAGCTGGGCCTGCCCGACCAGGTCTACACCGACCTGTTCATCATCTACGGGATCGCCCTCGGCGCCCGGTCCCGGCCGGTGGAGTCGATCGTGGCCCTCCGGGAGGCCGCCCGCCGGGCCGAGGAGGCCGAGGACGGGGTGCGGGCCAGCCGGGCCCTCCTCAACCTGTCCAGCCTCCTTCTCGCCACCGACCCCGTGGGGGCGGCTGCGGCGGCCCGGCGCAGCGTCGAGCACGCCAGGCGGGCGGGTTTCTCCTACGTGCTGGTAGTGGCCTCCTTCAACCTGTCCCTGGCCCTGCTGCTTGCCGGGGACTGGGACGGGGCGGCAGCCACCGTCGAGGAGGCCCGGGCCCACGGCCTGGACGAGGACCCCCACCTGGCCGGCCTGGCGGTGCTGCTGGCCGGCCTCCGGGGCCAAGCCGGCGAGGTGGGCGTCCTGCTGGAGAAGGTCCGTGGCGACCTGTCGGGCTCCGAGGACGTGCAGGACCGGTCCTTCGTGGCCCTGGTGGAAGCCATGGCCGCCTCGGTCCAGGGCCAGCCGGCGGCGGTTCTCCGCCATGCCGGGCAGGCCATGGAGCTCGGGGAGCGCATGGGGGTGTTCTCCGATGCGGTCCTGTTCGGCTGGCCCCTGGCCGCCAACGCCGCCTTGGAGCTGGGCGAGACGGAGCAGGCGGAGCGCCTGGTGGGCTGGCTCGACGCTCACCCTGCCGGCCACCTGCCCCCCGTCCTGCGGGCCGAGCGGTCCCGGGTCCATGCCTGCATACGGGCCCGCAGGGGGGACCCCGGTGCCGGGGAGGCGCTGGAGCGGGCCGTGGGCGAGCTCCGGGCCTGCGGCTCCCCCTACCACCTGGCCCTGGGCCTGCTCGACCGGGCCGAGCAGCTGGCCCGGGCCGGCCACCGGGACGACGCCGTGGCCCTGGTGGGGGAGGCGGAGCAGCTCGGGGCCCGGCTGAGGGCCCTTTCGCTCACCCGGCGGGCCCTCCGGGTCAGGGAGGCCCTGGAGGCCAGCGCCCGGGCCGAACGGGGCCGCGTGCCGGCCGGCTGACCCGGGGGGGCCGGCCGGCCCCCGGTGCCGGACCACGAGGGCGATGGAAGGATCGCCCCATTTGGCCCATGCTCAAGGTCCGTAAACCGCTTGCCGAGGCTCTATGTAAGCGGAGCAACGGCCGGACCGGCGCGCCGGCCAGAGGAGGCACAGGTATGACGTGGCGCGGGGCTGTGGGGGCGAGCGCGGTAGCGGCGGCGGCGCTGGCCCTGGCCTTCCCGGCCCGGGGCGCCTGGGCGAGCACGGGCCATGACCTCGGCTCCACCGTCTACGACGGCACCACCCTCCAGGCCGGCGACTACCTCCAGTCCGCCAACGGCGCCTACACCCTCTTGATGCAGGGGGACGGGAACCTGGTGCAGTACGCCTCCTCGGGCCAGGCCCTGTGGGCCACCGGCACCTCGGGCAACTCCAGCGCCCACGCCGTCCTCCAGGCCGACGGCGACCTCGTGGTGTACGGGCCCTCGGGCCAGGCCCTGTGGCAGTCGGGGACCTCGGGCTACCCGGGGGACGCCGGGGACCACCTCAACGTGGGCAACCTGGGAGTGGTGGCTCTCTACACCTCGGGGGGCACGCCGCTCTGGGCGGCGCGGCCGGCGGCCCCCGCCGCCTCGCCCCCCCTCAACCCCGGGGCCGCCCAGGCTCCCGACGGCCAGGAGATGGTGGCAGTCACCTCGCCCCAGGGGGACGTCCAGGCCGTCCTCTCCACCCAGACGGGAGGCTGGTCCACCTCCATCCATCTGGGGGGTCGGGCCCTCGGCGGCCCCGCCGTGGCATCGCCTGGCAACGGGGTCTTCGACGTCTTCGTGCGGGGCATGAACGACGCCGTCTGGGAGGACAGGTACTCGAGCGGCTCCTGGTCGGGCTGGCGGTCCCTCGGGGGAGTCGTCCTGGCCAGCCCCGGGGCCAGCTCCGACGGTGGCCAGGTGTACGTGGTGGCGAGGGGCCAGGACTCGGGGCTCTGGGAGCGCCTGGCCGACACCTCGTCCTCCTGGCAGCGGGCGGCGGGAGCCTCGCACACGGCGGCCGGGCCGGCGCCGGCCCTGGACGCGACGGGGGACATGGCCATCACCTACGAGGACAGCACCGGGGCGCTATGGGCCTACCGGGCCGGCGCCTGGACCAACCTGCAGGCCACGGCGGCGGGCGATCCCGGGGCCTCCAGCTTCGCCTACGGCGAGGAGGAGGTCTTCACCCGGATGGCGGACGGCCACATCTGGCACCGGTGGTGGAACCTGGACCACGGGGGAGTGCCCTACGAAAACCCCTTGCGGGCGGTGAAGGGGCTGCAGGCGTACCGGATCGACCAGGGAGTGGACTACGGGGACAGCGCCCCTTCCCCCATCTACGCCATCGGCCAGGGGGTGGTGACCATGTCCACCACCAAGGCCAACTGGCCGGGGGGAGGCTGGGTGGTGTACCAGCTCACGGCCGGTCCGGCCTCGGGGATGTACGTCTATGTGGCCGAGAACGTGGTCCCCCGGGTGAAGGTGGGCCAGAAGGTGAGCGCCAGCACCGTTGTGGCCACCTTGAACCCGGGATGGCCGGACATGGAGACGGGCTGGGCCGCCCCCTATGCCGACCAGGCCTACGCCGGCTACACGAACCAGTACGTGGAGGGTGAGCTCACCGCCCCGGGGGAGAACTTCTCGGACCTCCTCCAGGTGATCGGGGCCCCCGGCGGTCAGCGGGAGGGACGGCTCACCACCGGTTGGGTCCCCCAGAGCTGGCCCACGTGGGGGCACTGGTCGGGCTGGGTGTCCCTCGGAGGCTCCCTCAGGTCGGGGCCGGCAGCGGCGGTGGCCCCCGGCTCGGACCGCCAGGACGTCTTCGCCGTGGACGGTGAGGGGCGGCTGTGGCAGGTCAGCGACCTGAAGGGCCAGTGGGGCAACTGGCGGCGGGTGCCCTGAGCCCCTAGGGCTCGCCCCTCCTCAGCGCGTCCCGGGCCCCTAAAGGCCTTGAGGGCTCAGCGCGCCAGGTGTAGCCTCGCCTGGCACCTGGCTGATCGAGTGATCGCCCTGATCCCTTGAGAGGTGCGCAGTTACATGGAAAGAAGGGGCGTGAGGGCTTCGAACGCCTGGCCGTGGGGAGCGGCGGCGAGGTCCCGGGGCCGGTGGGCCCCCGGCGCGGCCGGGGGGCGGCGGCCCGGGGCCGTCATGGCCCTCCTTGTGGTCGCGGCGCTCGTGCTCTCCGCCTGCGGAGGAGGCGGGAGCCGCAGCGGCACCGGGGTCTCCCACCCCGGCTCCACCGTGGCCGGCGCCGAGCGGCAGGGGGGCACCGCCGTCTTTGCCCTCCCGCCCGCCACCATCCCCAACTACATCTTCCCGCTCACGACCCTGGCCCACTTCCTGGTCGTCGACACCGAGGACTTCCAGTACCTCATGTACAGGCCCCTCTACTGGTTCGGGCAGGGGGGCAAGCCCCTGCTCAACGAGGAGCTGTCGCTCGCCAGGCCCCCGGTGTGGTCGCACGGGGGGAGGACGGCCACCATCACCCTCAAGCCCTACCGCTGGTCGGACGGGGAAGCGGTCAGCGCCTCCGACGTCCGGTTCTGGCAGAACATGGTCACGGCCGAGAAGGCGAACTGGGCTGCCTACGTGCCCGGCAACTACCCCGACAACGTCGTGAGCACCACCGTCACCGGGCCCCGCACCATCCAGTTCCACCTCAACGGCTCCTACAACCACCGCTGGTTCCTTTACAACGAGCTGTCCCAGATAACGCCGATGCCGGCGGCCTGGGACGTCACCTCGGCGGGGGCGGCCCCCGGGAGCGGCGGCTGCGCCGCCTCCATGGCCAAGTGCAAGGCCGTCTACAACTTCCTCATCAACCAGGCCAAGGACGCCCGCTCCTATGCCACCAACCGGCTGTGGAAGGTGGTCGACGGGCCCTGGACGCTCCAGCAGTACCAGACCACGGGGTACGCGGTGTTCGTCCCCAACCGGAGGTACTCGGGGCCGGTCAAGCCCCACCTGGCCCGGTTCGTGGAGGAGCCCTTCACCAGCGACGCCGCCGAGTACGACGCCGTCAGGGCCGGGAAGGTGGACTACGGCTACATCCCGGTCCAGGACGCCGGCCAGCAACGGGCGACGGCAGCACAGGGGTACCGCTTCGCCCCCTGGGTCGGCTGGCTGATCGGCTACATGTACATAAACCAGCACAACCCGACCGTGGGCCCCATGCTCCGCCAGGCCTACATCCGCCAGGCCATGGAGGAGCTCGAGAACCAGCGGGGATGGGTGAGGACCTTCTACCGGGGCTACGGGACCCCGACCTGTGGGCCGGTGCCGCTAAAGCCCTCCAACCCCTATGTCGACAGCTACGAGCGCAGCTGCCCCCACGGCTACAACCCGAAGAAGGCCGTCGCCACGCTGCGGGCCCACGGGTGGCACGTGGTGCCCCGAGGGGTGACCACCTGCGCCCGGCCCGGGACGGGAGCAGGCAGGTGCGGGCCGGGCGTCCCGGCGGGGGCCAAGCTGGTGTTCAACCTCGTTTACGTGAGCGGGAACCAGCCCGTCTCCCAGTCGATGCAGGACCTGAAGAGCACCATGAGGGGGGCGGGGATAGTGCTGCACCTGTCCAGCGAGCCCTTCAACACCATGGCGGGGTCGGTCGTGGCCTGCAAGCCCCAGCAACCGACGTGCTCGTGGGAGATCTACGACTTCGGGTTCGGCTGGACCTACGCCCCCGACTACTACCCGACCGGTGGCGAGATCTTCGGCACCGGGGCGGGTTCCAATGCCAGCAGCTATTCGAGCGCCACCAACGACGCCAACATCGCCGCCACCCACCACTCCTCGAGCCCGGCCGTGTTCCGCCGCTACGAGGATTACCTCACCGATCAGGTGCCGGTCCTCTGGACCCCTTCTGCCGACTACCAGCTGTCAGTGATCCGCTCGAACCTCCACGGGACCCTCCCCCAGAACCCTCTGGCTGCCATCACCCCTGAATCGTGGTACTACGGCTAGGAGCGGCAAGGAGGCCGCGCCACCGCCCACCGGCGGCGGCACACCGGGCACAGACAGCACACCGGGCACAGACAGGAGGCCTGAGGTGAGGATCACGATCATCGGTGCCGGCAACATTGGCCGGGGCATAGGGACCAGGGCCGTGGCGGGGGGCAATGAGGTGGAGCTGGTGGACCGCAACCCGGAGGATGCCCGGGCCCTTGCTGACGAGCTCGGGACCCTGGCCACCACGAGCGACACGGTGAGCGGGGACGTGGTCGTGCTGGCCGGCTGGACTGGTCCACGCTGGAGCGGGTGGTGACCCCGGAGGGCAGCTCGTCGGCAGAGGAGACGGCCCGGCTCCTGCCCGAGGCCACGGCCGTGGTCAAGGCCTTCAACACCACCTTCGCCAGCACCCTGGTGAAGGGGGAGGCGGCAGGCGAGACCCTCAGGTGATGATCGCCGGTGACGACGCTGGCGCCAAGGCCAAGGTAGCTTCCCTGGTCGAGGCGGGGGGGATGAGGGCCATCGACGTGGGCCCCCTCAGGAGAGCGCGCATGCTGGAGCAGGTGGGCCTGTTCCATATCGCCATCCAGGAACAGATCGGCTCGGGCTTCGCCAGCGCCATCAATCTCCACTGGTAGGGGGCAGCTAGGGGGGGCCCGGGGGGGCCTGGCGCCGGCCCGTCACCGCCCTTCCTTAGGGCCGGCCCCCCTCTCGCGTCACCGCCCTTCCCTGGGGCCCGGGCCCCACCCGCGAGGCCCGGCTCGCTCAACCGGGCTTCCACGAGCGCCGGGCCGCCCAGGCGGCGTGCATGGCGGCGGTGACCGCCCACAGGCCGAGGGTGGCCAGCCCGGCGGCCCTGCCCAGGGAGCTCACGGCTCGGAGGTGCCCCAGGCGGCCGGCCTGGATGGCCCCCAGGGCGTAGACGCCGGTGGAGAAGGTGGGTGGCCACGGAGGGGACCCGTGGGGGCGGAGCCACCTCGCCAGGTAGGCCAGGCTCCCGGCAAGGACCGGGACCAGAAGGGCGGTGCCGATGGCCCACAGGGCCAGGGCGGCGGCAGCGAAGCCGGCCGGGCCGACGCCTCCTCGTGGGGCGACTCCTCCCGGGGCGACCTGCGCCACCCGCCCGACGCAGGCTGCGGCCAGCCCACCGCAACCGGCCGAGATCCACCAGGGGGAGCGGGCCGTCCCCCCCATGCCCGCCCGGCTCACCCGCAGGGTGGCCAGGGAGAGGACGAAGGCGTAAGCCACGACGCCAAGTGCGCACGTCACCAGGGCCAGCCAGGTCAGGCCGGGGCCCAGGGCCCGGACCCGGGGCTGGATGGCGGCGACGGCCATGGCGTCAGCCAGGAGGGCTGCCGGGCCCAGGAACCAGGCCCCGTCTACCCCGGCGAGGCCGGGGCGGCGGACGGCGACCGGGGCCACCACCCGGCCCACCAGGGCGAGGGTGGTCACCCAGGCCAGGGCCGTGGCCCCCAGGGCGGCGCCCACGGCCGGCCCGGTGCCGATCCTCGCCAGGCCGGTGCCGATGACGGCCAGGCCCACCGGCACCGTGAAGTCCCCGAAGAGGCCCTCGGCAGGCACCCCGGGGAGGAGGCGAAGACGGCAATCGCCAGCGCAACGGCGGGCGAGGGCACCCAGCACGGGGATGAGGGCGGCTTCGGCTATGGCCAGGCAGAGGAGCGGGAAGGCGAGGGGGCGCAGCGGGGTTAGCCCGGACAGCTGGGAGGCGCCCGCCGTGGCCATCACCGCCCCGAAGGGCAGGCCCGAGGAGGGATGGGCTGATAGACCCGGGCCGGTGTGCCTGGTCAACCCGCACCGACCACGCAGGAGAAGATAGCCCATGCCCCTTTCCCCTCCCACCGTGGTCACCGCCCGCCTCCGGCTGCGCCCGTTCAGCGGGGCCGACGCCGACTCTCTCTTTGCGCTGCAGAGCAATCCCCACGTCCTGCGCTACTGGGACTCGCCCCCCTGGACCGAACGGGAACGGGCCGAGCAGTTCATCACCGCCTGCCGGCAGATGGAGGAGGAGGGGACGGGGGTCCGCCTGGCCATGGACCGTCTCCCCGACGGGGCCTTCATCGGCTGGTGCAGCCTGCGGTGGAACCCGGTCCACCGCAAGGCGTCGCTGGGCTACTGCCTCGATGACGCCGCTTGGGGGCACGGCTACGCCACGGAGGCCGCGGGCTGCCTGCTGGCCTGGGCGTTCGAAACGCTGGACCTGAACCGCGTCCAGGCCGTGACCGACACCCGCAACACGGCATCGGCACGCGTCCTCGAGAAGCTCGGCTTCGTGCGGGAAGGGACGCTGCGGGAAGACTGCATCGTGAGCGGGCAGGTCTCCGACTCGTGGGTCTACGGCCTGCTCAGGCGGGAGTGGCGGCCGTCGACCGGCCCGTCGCCGGGCACTGAGGCTCCCCTTGGGGAGGCGTGAGGAGTTGGGGAGGCGTGACGAGGCACGTCTGGCCCCTCCTCCAGGGGCTTGCCCCGGTGGTCGGCCGGCCCCCGCCAGCCTGTCGGGGGGAGCCAGGGGCATCAAGTCGGTGGCCGAGGGGGTGGAGGAGCCACGACAGGTGGAGATCCTCCGGGATCTCGGCTGCCACCTGGGCCAGGGCTACCACTTCGCCCGGCCGCTGGCCCCCGGGGAGCTGGTGCCCTGGTGGCTGAGGAGGACCTCGGAGGCCCTCCCCGCCGCCGTCTGACCCGCTATACCGGGCCCTCGGCGGACACCTCCCGCAGCCGGGCGTGCATGCCCTCCATGGGCTGGGCCGGGGGCAGCCAGTCCTTGCGTAGCTTGGCCACGGAGGTGTAGTTGGGGTCGCACACGTTGGCGAGGGGCGCTTCCACGGCCTGGGTCACCAGCTGGTAGGCGTCCATCTGGTCCAGGCCCCAGTCCTCGCCCAGCCAGCGGATGAGGTCCACCTGGGCGATGCGGAAGGCGTCCTCCAGGGGACGGGCCGACCCGGTGGAGATGATGTGGGTGTCGGACTCGAGGCGGGGCCAGGGGCAGGGACGGCCCTTCAGGAGGTCCACCACCAAGACGGTGTTCATCGCCGTCTCCACCGCCACCCCGCACGTCTCCCCTTCCCCCTGGCGGGCGTGCCCGTCGCCCAGGGAGAAGAGGGCTCCTTCCACGTTCACCCCCAGGTAGCAGGTGACCCCGGCCCGCATCTCGGGGGTGTCCATGTTGCCTCCGAAGGCGTCGGGCACCAGGGCGCTGCGCACCTCCAGGTTGGCCGGCGCCACCCCCACGGTGCCGTGCATGGGCTCCATGGGGAGGTCGACGCTGGCCTCGCCCGTCCGGGCCGTGAAGCGGCAGGTCCTCGCCTGGCGGTCCAGCTCCCATATCCACACCAGCTCCGGCAGGGGGTCGTGCAGGAGGGCGGTGAGGTGGGTGGCGGTGAGCGCCCCGAAGAGGGGGACGGTGGTGGAGGCGGCCCAGTCGCGGGCCGGCTCGATGCTCAAGAAGTGCAGCGCCAAGGTGTCGCCCGGCTCCGCTCCCTCCACGTAGAAGGGGCCCGTCTGGGGGTTGAGGAAGGGCATCTGGCACACCTCGGACACCAGGTCCCTCTCGCTGCGCACCCGGCCGGCGAAGCAGTCTTCGGTGAACACCTCGAGGACGGTCCCGGGCGCCAGCCTGGCCACCGGGGCGGCCCCTCCGAAGGTCCACGCGTACTGGTCCTCACGGGGACGAAATCGCACCCTCTGCCTCTCGCTCATCTCTCTCACTCACCTTCTGGTGGCAGGTCCAGGTGCACCAGGCCGACCTCGACCACCCGCCTCGGGTCCCGCACGTACAGCACGACCAGGTAGCCGAGCCCCACCAGCATGTAGATGCCGACGGCGATGCCCATGTAGGAGAGGGGGGCGGTGAGGGGCGAGATGAACGAGAAGGCCGGGGCGCCCACGGCGGTGAGCCAGGCGGGGATGAAGGTGAGGATGCCGAGGACGGGGAAGACCACGTGCAGGAGGGGGCTGAGCCTCCAGCCCCGGCGGCGGGCGAAGTAGCCGATGCAGGCGGCGTCCACGAGGATGTAGATCCCCACGAAGATGATGACCAGCCCCGTGCCCACCATGGCGAAGGCGGTGGTGGGCCCGTAGCCGAACCCGAGGCCGAGGGCCACGGCCAGGCTGAAGAGGAAGGTGAAGACGATCCCCACCACCGGGGAGCGGAACCGCGGGTGGACGAAGGAGAAGGCCGCCGGAAAGGCGCGGATGCGGCCCATGGCATAGGCGGTCCGGCTGGCCACGTTCACCCCGGCGTTGGAGTTGGCGATGGTGGAGTTCACGATGGCGAGGAAGGCGAACACCCAGAAGATGCCGTAGAGAGCCCGGGCCAGGCCGACCCAGGAGTCGGGGCCGGCCGCCCCGAAGTGCGTGAAGCGCCCCGGCCCGAACGCTACCGAGGCGGCGTAGGTAGTGAATATGTAGAGAAGCCCGATCCCCAAGGTGGCCAGCAGGACGGCCCAGCGCACGGTGCGGCGAGGGTTGCGGGCCTCCTCGGCCAGCGGGGCGGCGGCCTCGAACCCCCCGAAGGCCAAGATGGTGTACACCGAGCCGGCGATCACCCCGGCGATGCCGCGATGGCCGGGAGGGGTGTGGGCGGGGGTGAAGACCGAGGCCGTGTTGGCCGAGCCGGCGTGCACGGCGAAGAACACGCCCAGCACCAGGAAGACCAGGATCTCGAACAGACCGAGGAGGGTGCCCATGCGGGCCGAGGTCTGGATCCCGTAGTAGCCGGCGGCCAGCACGATGACCGCCCCCAGGATGGTCCAGGGCCACCACAGTCCGGCGGAGTAGGCCGGGAACTCGGCGTGGATGGTGCCGGCCACGGTGAAGCCCAGCTGCAGCAGGACCAGGGGTGGGATGAGCGCCCCCACGATGAAGTACCCCCAGGCGACGAGGAAGCCGATGGAGGGGTGGAGCCCCCGGGCGGTGTAGGTCGCCATGGAGCCGGCGGCAGGGAGCTCCCGGGCCAGCTCGGCGATGCACGAGGCGCAGAACAGGGAGGCGATGAGGGCGAACACCACCGACAGGGGCAGGGAGCCGCCGGCGAAGGCCGCCCCCGTGGGGATGGAGGCGGCGATGGCGGCACCGGGAGCCATGTCGGTGATGCTCTGGAACAGCACCTCCCGCAGTCCGATGGCCTCCCGGCGCAGGCCCGTGGCTCCGACGGCCGCGGGCTGGCCGGAGACCTCTCCCGCCACCATGGCCCACTTCTATTGCCGGGCGGCCCCGGTGTCAACTACCGGCCCGCCCGCGGGCCTCAGGGAACCAGGGTCCAGCGGCCCCAGTGGCCCGAGACCTGGGCCAGGTGCCAGACCTGGCCGTCGGTGCCGAGGGCGTACACGTCCTCGCGGCCCGACCCCTGCCGGTAGGCCACAGCCGGCCCGCTGGTCAGGACGCCGCCCAGGTCCGACCAGGCGCTCCACCCGCTGGTGGTGGTCCACCGGTGGTAGAGGGCCCGGTTGGTGCCCCGCACGAACCCCTCCAGGTGGCCCGAGCTGGTGCTGGATGCCCCCGGGGGGGCCGGGTCGACGGCGCCCCCCAGGTCATGGAAGCTCCCGTCCAGGTGGTACCAGAGCTGCTTGTCCGTCCCGGTGCCGAAGATGGCCAGGTGGCCGGAGTAGGGGGCGGCAGCGGCGGGGGAGGTCCCCTGGTAGAGGATGCCGCCTACCTCCCACCATCCGCTGGTCTTGTTGGCGCCCCGCTCCCAGATGTGGCCGCTCGGGTCCACGGCCACCACGGCCACCCACGAAGACCCGTCCAGGGCCGCCCCGGGCTGGCCGGCGATCCTGCCCCCCAGGGACCACCACTTCGACCACTGCCCCCCCCGGTCGTCTCTCTCCCACACGGCGTTGTCGGTGCCCCGGACGAAGACGTCGAAGTCGCCGTTCCCGGTGGACACCACGGCTGGCCCCCCCACGGCGTGGCCGTGGAGGTCGGTGGGGATGGACCACTGCTGGCCGGGGTACCACGTGGCCACCGCCACCGACCCGTCCGGCCTGGTGACGGCCAGCATCTCCTGGTGGTTGGGAGCCTCGGCCGCCCCCGGGGTCAGCCCGGGGGCCGGTTGGAGCCCGCCCGGGATCTCCCAGGCGCCCCGCCCGTGGGTGAGGGCCACCACGGCCCCGTTGGGCTCCCTGGCCACGTCCATCACCTGGACGTTGGGCAGGCCCGTTCCCAGCCGGTCCCAGGTCGTCGAGGTCCCGCTCAGGGTGACGGCCTGGAAGACCCCCACGTCGGTGGCGGCGAGGAGGCCGCCGCTGCCGTCGGGGACCACCGAGTTCACCGGGACCTGGGCCGGGAGGTCACCGGTCAGGTCGGTCCAGGAGGGCTGGCTGGCGAGGTTGGTCCCCTCGTAGACGTGGGCGGACTGAACGGAGTACTGGGGGAAGGTCTGGGCCGCGCTGAGGTAGACCGTGTAGGGCTGGGCCGGGTTGACCGAGATGTGGGTGATGTAGTCGGCACCCCACGGTCCTCCCCCGCTGGCCAGGGTGGTCCAGGACGTGCCGCCGTTGGTGGACATCTGCAGGGTGCCGTCGTCCCAGGCGGCGTAGACCACCTGGGGGTCGCTGGGGGCCACCGCTATGGCCGACACCTCGGACCCCGAGTAGGTGGGAAGGGTCGTCCAGCTGCCGCCTCCGTCGGTTGAACGGTGGACGTGGGCGGCCCCGAAGTAGATGGTGGGGCCCGAGGACCCCGAGACCACGATGAAGGGGGGGCTGAAGTTGGAGTACGTGTAGCAGTCCACGCCGCTGCAGCCGGGCTCCAGCACGGGGTTGGGGGTGCTCTGCCAGGCGTCCGTGGTCGTGTACAGGTAGCCGTCGGCGGTGAGGGCCTGGAAGCTCGGGTTGGCCTCGTCGATGGCGGAGAAGCCGCCGTCCCCGCCACCCTCGTCCACCCAGGGGGCCGGGTGGCTGGAGGAAGCGGTGTAGAGGGCGGTGCCCACGTCCTGGGCGCCGGCCAGGAGCTCGCTGGCCGTGCTGTTGGAGCCCACCCCGGGATAGAACTGGGTGATGTCGAGGTTGGTGTTGAGGTTCTTGTAGTCCGATGACGACACCGACCCGGGGTTGGCCACCCCGGTGGCGCTGAGCTCCCACACCCCCCCGTCGCAGCAGATGTAGACGTCGCCGGCGCTGTCGAACACGAGGGCGTGGATGTCGGCGTGGAAGAGGTCGGTGGAGACCTGGAAGAACCCGCCACCGTTCATGTTGTGCCAGGTCTTGCCCCCGTCGGCCGACTCCACCACCGTCTCTCCCCCCGCCAGGACCACGTCGGGGTTGGACGGGTCCACGGCGACGACGTTGTCGTACCAGGACTGGTCACCGCTGTCCCCGGTGGAGCTGCCGTTGTAGGCGTAGTCCTGGCCGGTGAAGTACGGCACCGAGGTGAGGCGGCTCCAACTCGTGCCCCCGTCGGTGGACTTCCACATGCCCACGTAGCCCGTCCAGGAGCCCACCGACACATAGAGGGTGGTGGTGGCGGCGGAGGCTCCCGGGTAGAGGCCGATGGCACCGAATTCGAACCCGGCGCTGCTCGGGATGGACGAGTTGGGGAGGACGGTGGTCCAGGTGGCGCCGTTGTCCACGCTGCGCTCCACCCCCACCTTGTAGACAGCGGCGTAGATGATGGTGAACGGCGCCGTGTCGGCGTCCACCGCCACGGCCGTCACGTCGGGGTTGGACGAGCTCAGCTTCCAACCCGTGCCTGACTCCTTGGCCCAACTCGTGCCCCCGTCGGTGGACACGTAGAGGCCCTTGGAGGTGGCGGCCAGCACCTCCGTGGTGGAGAGCGAGCCCGCCCCCGGCTCCACCGCCAGCTGGGCCACGTCCACGCCGGTGAACATCCCGTTGGGGTTGTGGGTGGCCCAGCTCTGGCCCCCATTGGTCGAGACCATGATCCCGTCCCCGTAGAAGCAGTCCCCGCACTCGTTGTTCTCGCCGGTGCCGGCGAAGACCACCTTGGGGTCGGAGGGGTCGACCGCCACCGCCCCCATGGCGATGTCGGGCTGGGTGTCGGTGCCGGTCCCCCAGCTCTGCCCGTTGTTGGTCGAGGACCACACGCCTCCGCCGGCGCTGGCGGCGTAGATGGGCTGGGGGCTGCCCGGGGCGAGGGCGAGGCCGGTCACCCGCCCGGCATTGGCACCGGCCATGTCCTGGGTGATGGGCGCCGGCCCCAGGGGGGTCCAGGCCGGCGCGGGGGCCATGGGGCTGCTGGTGGAGGTGGCGAAGGCCCGGGCCGGCCGGCTGGCCGCCTCCCTGCGGGCCTGGGTGAGCGCCTGCTCATAGCCCGGGCCCCGCACGGCGGCGAAGGCCTTGTCGGCACCGATGGGGTTGTAGGGGACCCGGGGGAGACGCTGCCCGGAGGGGGCGTTGGCGCTCCCCCGTGCCGGTGCGCCCGGAGCGCCGGCGGCAGGACCGGGAGCGCCAGCGGCAGGGCCGGGAGCGCTCGCCGCTGCGCCCGGGGCGAGGGCCAGCCCGAAGGCCGTGAGGCCCGCCACCAGAGCTGTGGCAAGGGTGCTGGCCCGCCTTGCCCGCCACCCTCCTCTGCCGCCGACCGCCATCCCGTCTCCCCAGCTTGTCACCTTGTTGCCACTATTTGTCCTGGGCCATCATAAACGAGGGAGGCTCGCTCCTCCCCCTCAGCCTCGGCCCGTCCCCCTCAGCCTCGGCCCGTCCCCCTCCCCCTCAGCCCGTCACGATGACGGTCAAGCGGTACGACGAGCCCGGGATGTGGGGGCTGCCCGGCGGTCCGGTGGCCTGCAGGGTGGTCCTTCCCGGGGAGGTGGCCCGGAAGGTGAGGATGGTGAGCACGGGGCCAGGCAGCTCGTTCCTCCGGGCCTTCCTGGGCCGCGCCCCGGGGCGGGAAGGGGCGGCCAGCCTGGTGGCGACGAGCCTGAGGACCCGGGGGTCGGGCCGGCTGGTGAGGGCCCAGGCCCCCGAGCAGTGCGGACAGGTGACCAGCCTCAGCTCGAGCTCCTGGCCGGGCCGCAGGTGGACGGTGCGCCCGTGGCCGGAGTTGGTGAGGGTCACCCTCTCGGCCTGCGGCGGGGGGACAGACGGGGCCGATGCCGATGTCGTGGGCGGCACGGCCGGGGACGAGCTGGTGCAGGCGGAGAGGGCCAGGCCGGCCGCCACCACCAGGCCGGCCGCCAGCACCAGCCCGGTGAGGCCCCGGCCCGCCGCCAGCACCAGCCCGGTGAGGCCCCGGCCCGCCGCCAGCACCAGCGTGAGGCCCAGGCCGGCCGCCAGCTCCAGCCCGGTGGGACCCATGGGACGGTGGTTCCCCCGTGGTCGCAAGGTCAGCGGGGGAAGCGGGCCAGGGTCTCGACCAGGAAGTCCCAGAACCCCTGGCGGTCGAGGTGGAGGGCCACCTTGGAGCTGGGGGGCCCGGCCCGGCCCCGGAAGTCGGTGACGGTCATGCCTGCCGTGAGCTCCCCCCTCAGCTCGACGGCCACGTGGGCGTCCACCACCTCGACCAGTCCCGGGCGGGCCACCCTTGCCACCGCGCAGGGGTCGTGCAGCGGCGGGTCGGCCACCCCCTGCTCCCGCTGGCAGGCCGCCCCCAGGAACTCCAGCATGTCGGCCACCATCTGGCCCACGGGGTGGCCCAGGTCCCGCACCCGGCGGCGGACCTCCGCCGTGGCCCCGGCCTGGCGGGTGAGGTCCAGGCCCACCATGGTCACCGGCCACCCCGCCCCGAAGACGGCGGCGGCCGCCTCGGGGTCCACGAAGATGTTGAACTCCGCCGCCGGGGTGTGGTTGCCCCGCCCCGCCGACCCTCCCATCAGGACCACCTCGGCCACCCGCTCGGCTATGCGGGGCTGGCGCCGCAGGGCCACGGCCAGGTTGGTGAGGGGGCCCACCGGGACCAGGGTGATGTCGCCCTCGGACTCCATGACCGTGCGCACGATGAAGTCCACGGCGTGCTCCTCGCTCACCGGGACCTGCGGGGCGGCCAAGTCCGGCCCGTCGAGGCCCGATGAGCCGTGGATGTGCCCGGCCGTGACCAGGGGCCGCACCAGGGGCCGGTCGCAGCCGGCGCAGATGGGGACAGCGGTGATCCCGGCCACCGTGCAGACCCGCTGGGCGTTGAGAGTGGTCCTGTCCAGGGTCTGGTTGCCCGCCACGGTCGTGATGCCCACCAGCTCGATCTCGCTGCACCCTGCGGCCAGCAGGATGGCGATGGCATCGTCGTGGCCCGGGTCGCAGTCCAGGATGACCTTGCGGGCCGGGTTGGCGCCGAGGGTGCTCATTGGGCCCCCAACCGGCCGACGGCCCGGGCCGCCGCTTCCTGTCCCAGGCGGACGGCGTCCAGGAGGGAGGACCCGCCGGCCAGGGCGGCGGCCAGGGTGCCTGCCAAGGCATCGCCGGCGCCGGTGGTGTCGACCACCTTGGCCACGGGCGGCGCCTCCAGCCGCCTGGTGCCCGCCGGGGTGGCCACGGCACACCCCGCGGCACCGAGGGTCAGGACCACCGACGCCGGCCCCCGGGAGAGGAGCTCGGCGGCTGCCCCCTCGGCTCCCTCCACGCCGACGGAGCCCCGGCCGAGCAGGATGGCCGCCTCGTGCTGGTTGACCACCAGGGGGTCGATCCCTCCCAGGGCCTCCGCGGGCAGCCCGGCGGGGGGTGAGAGGTTGAGGACCCGGCGGGCACCGGCCTTCCGGGCCAGCTCCAAGGCGGTCACCACGGTGGCGGTGGGGACCTCCATCTGGACGAGGAGGACGGCGCAGCTCCCCACATCGGCGGCATGGAGGCGCACGTGGTCGGGTCTCAGCCGCTGGTTGGCACCTCCCTCCAGGATGATGGTGCTCTCCCCGTCCGGGGTGAGGAGGATGTAGGCGGCGCCGGTGGGAGCAGAGGCATCGGCCTCCACCAGGGCGGTGTCGACGCCCCGCTCGTCCAGGGCCTTCACCATCCGGGCCCCGGCCGGGTCCTCGCCCACTCGGCCCAGGAGCTGCACCCGGGTGCCCTGGCGGGCCGCGGCGGCGGCCTGGTTGGCCCCCTTGCCCCCCGGCGAGCGGGTCACCGACCGGGCTGGCAGCGTCTCCCCGGGCCGGGGCTGGCGGCCCACGTGCAGCACCACGTCCTCGTTGACGGAGCCCACCACCAGGACCCCGCCCGGCCGCTCCCGGCGATCGCCCACCCCGGTCAGTTGGTGTAGACGTCGGGCCCGAACCGGGTGCTCACGGTCCGGGCCATGCCGAGGGCCGGGAGCCCGAACAGCTGCTCCACGGAGGCCAGCGATGAATAGTGGTTGTAGGCACGGGTGGTCACGGTGCCCGGCTTGATGAACGGCGACAGCAGGACGGCCCCGACCCGCCCGCCTCCGGGGCCGTCGATGCCGGGCAGGGGGGAGTTGGGCCCCGGTGTCTCGTTGCAGCAGGCCGACGAGTCCGACTTGGGCCCTGCGGACTCGTCGAAGGTGATCTCGAGGAGCCCGTTGCGCTTGAAGGCCGGCGAGCCCGTTATGAGCGGGACCCAGGTCTTGAGGAAGGCGTCGATGTCGGCCAGGGCGGACGAGCCGGAGGGCTGGTTCTTGCACGGGTAGTCGTGCCCGTCGTAGCAGAGGTTGGGGACGATGAAGGCCAGGTTAGGGGTGGTACTGGCCGACCTGAGGTCGGTGGCCAGCCCGGTGGTGCCGGGCGGGACGCCCTTGGGCAGGGCCCCGGTCGTGCTCCCGAGAGGCACCACCCGGGAGTCGCAGTAGGCCGGGTGCCCGATGATGCTCTCGAAGTACACGAAGGGGTCGTGCCGGGTGGCGTACCCGTCGCCGGGGACGGCGGCCTGGGTGTCGTCCTTGGCCCCCAGGGCCGGATGGGCGCAGACGGTCCCGTGGTCCCGGGTGGAGTCGTTGCCCATGTCCTGCATGTACCCCTTCCAGGTGAACCCGTGGCTGGTGAGCTGGTTGGCCAGGGTGGGCACCTGGCCGGGGAACACGCACCCGTCCCCGACGGCCTGGCCCGGGTAGACGGTCCCGGTGTCGCTGAAGGGCGTGAAGTACTGGCAGTCGGCCTGGTTGGCGGGGTTGGGCGCCTGGCCGGAGATGAAGCTCACGTAGTTGTCGTTGCTCTCGTGGCCGGTGGCGTAGTAGCGGGTGAGCAGGGCGCCCTCGCTCACGAGGGTCCTGGCCAGGTAGGGGTCGGCCCCCGGGTCCCCGAAGGTGGCGGCATAGTCCTTGTTCTCGAGCATGATGACAAAGACATGGCGGATGGGCGGGGGAGTGAAGGTGGCCTGGCTGCCGGCCCGGCCGGCCCCCGACCGGGCACCCACCCCGGGGGCGAGCAGGAGGAGCCCCGCCAGCACCGCTCCCCCCCGGCTCAGCCACCGCATGACGTCACTCAAGCACAGGGCGGGCCCCCGGTTCCAGGCCACGGAGGGTGCCCGGAAGGAGAGTGCCACTCGTCTCACATCATCCTCACATCTGCCCCGCCCTACGGTGGCGGTGTGCGAGTGATGGTGGTCGAGGATGACATCCGCATGGCGCGCTTGCTCAAACGGGGCCTGGAGGAGGACGGCTACGCCGTGGACCTGGCCACCACCGGTCCCGAGGCCGTCTGGATGGGCACCGAGAACGACTACGCCGCCATCGTGTTGGACGTCATGCTGCCCGAGCTGGACGGCTTCGAGGTGTGCCGGCGGCTGCGCTCGGCCGAGTGCTGGGCGCCCATCGTGATGCTCACGGCCCGCACCGAGGTGGAGGACAGGGTGGAGGGCCTCGACGCCGGGGCCGACGACTACCTGGCCAAGCCGTTCAGCTTCGCCGAGCTCTCCGCCCGGCTGAGGGCCCTGGTCCGGCGGGGCCAGCGAGCCCGGCCGGCCGTGCTGGAGGTCGGCGACCTGCGCCTCGACCCCGCCCGGCGGCGGGCGTGGCGGGGGGAGGTCGAGCTGTCCCTCTCGGCCAAGGAGTTCGCCCTCCTGGAGCTGTTCATGCGCAACCCGGGCACCGTGCTCACCCGGACCCGCATCCTGGACCACGTATGGGACTTCGCCTACGACGGCACCTCCAACGTGGTGGACCAGTACGTGGCCTACCTGCGGCGCAAGATCGACCGTCCCTTCGGGCGGGATGACCTCGAGACGGTGCGGGGCATGGGCTACCGGCTCCGGGAGCACCCCGGGGCGGGGGGACGAGCCATCCTGGGGGCCGAGCAGGCGGTGAGCTGACCCATGCCCCTGCGGGTCCGCCTGGCCCTGGTCTTTGCCACCGGGGCGGCCCTGCTCATCGGGGCGGGCGGGTTCCTGTTCGTCAACCTGCTGGCGGCGGGCCTCCACCGTTCGGTCGTGAGCGCCCTCCAGAGCCGAGCGGCGGCGCTGGCCCAGACCTTGCCCGACCGGAACCGGGCGGACCAGGACCTCAGCCGGGTCGACATAGACGGCGACACCATCTACCAGGTGGTCACGCCCGCCGGCAGGGTGACCCTGTCCTCGAGCCGCGACCTGGGCTCCCCCCTGCTCAGCCGGGCCCAGATGTCCCGGGCCATGGCCCGCAGCATCTACATGCAGGAGACGGTGGGGACCGCCCAGCGCGCTCCCTACCTCCTCCTGGCCGAGCCCCTGTCCGGCTCCTCTCCTGACTCCGTGCTGGTGGTGGGGGAGTCCCTGGCCATCCTGGACCAGTCCGTCCACCGTGTGGAGCTGGCGCTGTCGATCGGGGGCCCCCTGGCCGTGGCCGTGGCCGGTCTGGGAGCCTGGCTGCTGGCGGGAGCGGCTCTGGCCCCGGTGGAGAGGATGCGGCGCCAGGCGGCCGAGATCTCGGAGAGGGACCGGGAGGCGTCCCTCCTGGTGCCCGCCACCCGGGACGAGGTGGCGGCCCTGGCCCTCACCCTGAACCAGCTGCTGGACCGCCTGCAGAGCGCCATCAGCCGCCAGCGCGGCTTCGTGGCCGCCGCCAGCCACGAGCTGCGCACGCCCCTGGCCATCCTGCGCGCCGAGCTGGAGCTGGCCAACCGGGAAGGCCGGACCAGGGAGGAGCTGGCCGAGGCGGTGGCCAGCGCCGCCGAGGAGACCGAGCGGCTGGTGCGGATGGCCGAGGACCTGCTGCTGCTAGCCCGGAGCGACGAGACCGCCCCGCTGGCCCAGCTCTCACCCGGGGACGTGGTGGCGGTGGCCCAGCGGTCGGTGGAGGCCTTCTCCGACCGGGCCCGCAGGGGGGAGGTGGACCTGGTGCTGGACGCACCCGACCATCTGGGCCTGTCCCTGGACGAGGCCCGCATCCGCCAGGTGGTGGACAACCTCATCGACAACGCCCTGCGCTTCGCCCCCCGGGGGTCCGGGGTGGAGGTGCGGGTGCGGGAGGAGGCGGGCGGGGCCGTCATCGAGGTCGTCGACCGGGGGCCGGGGTTCCCGGAGGAGTTCCTGCCGCACGCCTTCGAGCGGTTCCGGCGGCCGGACCAGGGACGCAGCCGTGACCACGGCGGGGCGGGACTGGGCCTGGCCATCGTGAAGGCCCTCGTCGACGCCCACCACGGGCGGGCCGAGGTGGCCAACCGGCCCGGGGGCGGAGCGGTGGTGCGGGTCTTCCTGCCCTCCGGCGGGGGGCCGTCGGCTCCCGCCGAGCCGTCGGCGGGCCCGGGGGGTGCCTGGCCCCGGCCCTGGGCCAGGAGGGCCGGACCCAGGGCGGCGGCCCCGGGCCCGTCCTTCACACCGTTCTCACATGGGAGCCCGGCCAGGATTGGGCAGACCAGCCCGAGGGCATCTGAATAGACCTTGAAGCCTTCCCCGATCAGGAGAATGCCAGTCCTGTGAGCTCGCCTGACCCTTCGACCACGGGTGCCGTGACGCCCTCCGCCCCTCCGGGGGGCGTGGCTGCCCGGGACACCTCGACCGACCGGCCCGGGCGCCGCCTGGCCGGGCCTGGTCTGCGGGCCGTGGCCAGGCACTGGCTCTTCTTACTGTTCCTGCTGGGCGGGGCGGCCATGCGGGCCCTGGTGGCCCTGGCCTACCGGCCTGCTCTCGAGCTGTTCGGTGACTCCTTCACCTATCTCTACGACGCCGCCCACCCGGGGGCCGTGGCCCAGGTCGGCCACCCGGTGGGGTACTCCCTCTTCCTCCGCGCCTTCTTCCCGGCCGGCTCCATCGGGGCGGTCACCGACGCCCAGCACGTGCTGGGCCTGGCCATGGCGGTGCTGGTCTATGTCCTCCTGCTCCGCCTGGGGGTGCGCCGGACCCTGGCCGCCCTGGCCACCCTGCCCATCCTGCTCGACGGGTACCAGCTCGACATAGAGCAGTTCATCATGGCCGAGACCCTGCTCGAGCTGCTCCTGGTCGTGGCCATGGCCATCCTCCTGTGGCGGCGGCGGGTGAGGCCCCTCGGGGCAGCCGTGGCCGGCCTGCTCCTGGTCGGCGCCGTCCTCACCCGGCTGGCGGCCGCCCCCGTGCTGCCCTGCGTCGCCCTCTACTTCCTCCTCCGCCGCCACTGGCGGTCCCTGCTCGTCTTCGCGGCCGTCTGCGCCGCCGCCCTCACCGGGTACAGCATGTGGATGAGCAGCGCCAGCGGGTACTCGGGGCTCTCGGCTGGAGGGGGTTACCAGCTCTACGGGAGGGTCGCCCCCTTCGCCACCTGTGATTACCCCCTGCCCCGGAAGGTGCGCCGGCTCTGCCCGGCCCTGCCCGTGGGGCTGCGGTCCCACAACCTCGAGTTCTACGTGTGGGACCCGGTGGGCTCGCCCCTCTACCAGCCGGGGCTGGGATCGCCCCGCCAGCGCAATGCCCTGGCCGAGAAGTTCTTCAAGGAGGTGGTGATCCACCAGCCGCTGCAGTATGCCGCCGTGGTGGCCGGCGACACCTGGCACTACTTCACGCCGGGCCGGTGGATGACGCCTGGCACCAACACCGTCGACCTGCAGCGCTGGCGGTTCCCCACCAGTGCCCTCCAGCCCTACCGGGACCAGCTGCACGTGTTCTTTGCCAACCACGGCTTGCGGCTCCAGCCCATCCGGCCCCATCTCGACCCGGCCCTCTTCACGCCCCTGCGCCGTTACCAGTCCATCGCCTATACCGAGGGCCCCCTGCTGCTGGCCTGCCTGGTGGGGGCGGGCCTGGCGGCCCTCGGGCTGGTGCGCCGGCGAACGGGTCGGAGGCAGGCCCGCTGGGCGGGCCTGCTGCTGGCGGCCAGCGGGCTGGTGCTGCTGCTGACCCCCTCTCTCACCGCCGGCTTCAGCTACCGCTATGGCCTGCCGGTGCTGGTCCTGCTGCCGCCGGCCGGGGCTCTGGCTGCCGACGTGGGGGTCGACGGCCTAGCCGCCCGCCTGGGCCGCATGGGGGCAGCCCGGCGGGGAGCCGGCGGGCTGCTGGCCGGCGGGCTGGCGCGCTTCTCCGGCGGTGGCTGGCGGGAGGAGGGGGCGCCCCGGCCTCCGGCTGAGGACCTGCCGGGCGAGGGAGCCACGGCCGGCGGTGTGGCCCCGGCCGCCGGCGGCCTGCCTGGCCACCACGGCTATGGCCACCACGGCCACGGCACCGCCGGCCAGCTGGACGACCGATAGGGGCTGGCGGAGGATCACCAGGGCGGCCAGGCCCGCCACCACCGGGTTGCCGGCTCCGATCACGGAGGACACCGAGACGTCCACGAAGCGGTGGGCCCAGTTGAAAAGGAGGTGCCCGGCGCCAGGGACCACGGCCAGGAGGACCAGGAGGACCCAGTCCCTCCCGGTGCCCGGCCCCAGGGACTGGCCGGAGGCGAGGGTGACAGGGGTAAGGGCCAGGGCCGCCACCAGCATGACCCCGGCCGTGTACTGGCCGGCCCCCACGCCGGCGGCCCGGGCTCGCTTGGACAGGAGCCAGTAGCCGGTGAAGGCGAGCAGGGACGCCACCGCCAGGCAGTCCCCGAGGACGCCGGGGCCGTTCGGTATGCCGCCCCCCAGCGCCACCGCCGTCACCCCGGCGATGGAGGTGAGGGTCCAGGCCACCCCCCTCCGTCCCGGCCGCTCACCGAACCAGGGGCCCGCCACCACCAGCACGAGGGCGGGCTGGAGGGCACCGATGACGGTGGCCACGGCCACGCTCGTGAACTTCAAGGAGCTGAAGAACAAGGCGATGTCCGCCCCGAGGAACAGCCCTCCGGGGACGGACCGGGCCAGGACCCGCCACGAGAGGCCCCTCCTCCCGGCCAGGAGGGCCAGGGCCATCATGGCCGCCCCCAGCCAGAGGCGGTAGAGGGCAACGGGCAGGGGCGGGAGCGAGATGAGCTCCACGAAGATGCCCGTGAAGCCCCAGCAGACGGTGCCGAGGGCGCCAGCGGCCAGCCCGGCGGCGGCGTGGCCCGTGCGGGCCGGGCCAGCGGCCCGGCGGGACAGCCGGGCACGACCTGCGGACGGCTGGCTGGTCCCCTCGGAGCCCATGATCGCCCGACGCTACCGGGGGCGGCGGGAGCCGGCTCTTGCCGCTCCGAGCCGCTCGGGGTCCCCCCGCCGTTGCGCCCCGTGCCCTGGGACCCACCGGCTACCACCGTTCCCGGTCGAGACCGAGCGGCAGGGGACGGCCGGCCCGAAAGGGGCGCCTAGCGCTCCAGGGGTGGCCGGTCAGGGTGGTCGGCGGCCACGTGGTGGCGGAGCTCCCACTCCTCTCCGAAGCGCAGCTCGCAGTACGGGCACTGGTGAGAAAGGGGGTTCATGGGGACCGTGAATTCGAGCTTGGCAGCCGTCCCGGCGCGGGCTAACTTTAGCGCGCCCGAGTTCGGCAGAGGGAGGGGGACCAAGTGGCTTCAGCTCCTTGGAATCGGCGGGGATTGGCGGCAGCAGCCTGCTCGGGGGCCCTGGTGGCGGCACTGGCGGTGGCGGCACCGGCCCATGGGGCCACGCCGAGCGGCGGGAGGGCGGCGGGGGCCGGCTCGCCGGCCGGGCCCGACCCGACCTGTGCCCTCGGGCCCTCGGGTGCCATCAAGCACGTCATCTACATCCAGTTCGACAACACCCACCTGGCCCGGACCCCCCAGGTCCCGAACGTGCCCTCGGACATCCAGCAGATGCCCGCCCTCCTGCACTTCATGGAGTCCAACGGCACCGTCCTCACCAACGACCACACCCCCCTCATCGCCCACACTGCCGATGACCTGGTGACCTCCGAGACGGGTGAGTACGGCAACAACCAGGGCATACCCGAAGCCAACAGCTACCTCTACTACCGGCCCAACGGCACCACCGACGAGGCCGGCTCCTTCTCCTACTGGACGGACCCGGTGGACAGCTACACCACCGCCACCGGGACCGGGCCCGACCACACCCCCAACCTCATCGACGCCGCCGGCAAGATCGCCCCTGCACCGTGGGTGCCCTTCACCCGGGCGGGCTGCAACGTGGGAGAGGTGGCTCTGGCCAACCTGGACATAGAGAACGCCCTGCCCGACGTCCCCATCGTCTTCGGCCCGCACTCGGCCGAGGCCAGGGACGCCCGGAACCCGAACTACCCCAGCGAGACCGAGTTCGAGGGCCTGTCCGTGCACTGTGCCCGGGGGGCGGACTTCTGCGCCGACAACAGGCGCCCCGTTGCCGACCGCCTCCCCGACGAGCCGGGCGGGTACCGCGGCTACCAGGCCGTGTTCGGGGCCAAGTACCTCGATCACGAGCTCAGCCCCTCGGGGCCCCTCACGAACCTGGACGGCCAGGTGATAACCGACAGCAGCGGCCGCCCCGGGTTCCCCGGCTACGACAGCATGCAGCCGGTCAACGCCTTGGCCTACACCCTGGACATGCAGGAGCACGGTGTACCCGTCACCTACACCTACCTCACCGACGCCCACGACAACGCCCAGACCGGCAACGGGATGGGCCCGGGAGAGGCCACCTACGAGTCCCAGCTGAGGGCCTACAACCGGGCCTTCGCCATCTTCTTCCGCCGGCTGGCAGCAGCGGGCATCAACAAGACCAACACGCTCTTCGTCTTCGGCGAGGACGAGAACGACCACTACGTGGGTTCCCGGCCCACGCCGGCCAACTGCAACGGGGTGGTCATCACCTGCTCCTACCGCCAGCTGGGCGAGGTGGGGCTGAACGTGCAGGGCCTCCTGGCCCGCCAGCAGCACATAACCACTCCCTTCACCGTCCACTCGGACTCCGCCCCCTTCGTGTACCTCCAGGGCCAGCCGGCCAGGACAGCCCCCGAGGTCCGGGCGTTCGGCCGGGCGCTGGCCCGTCTCACCGCCGTCGACCCCTACCAGGCCAAGAGGGTGAGGCTGGCCAACTACCTGGCCGACCCGGTCGAGCTCAAGGTGCTGCACATGATCACGGCCGACCCGGCCCGCACGCCCACCTTCACCCTCTTCGCCAAGCCGGACTTCTACCTGTCGGCCGACGGCACCTCCTGCGCTACTCCCAACTGTGAGGCGTACCAGACCGACGTGTGGAACCACGGCGACATCTCCCCCGACATCAACCGGTCGTGGATGGCCTTCGTGGGCCCGGGAGTGAAGGAGCTCGGTACGAGCGACGTGTGGGCCAGCCAGAGCGACACCCGCCCCACCATGATGGCGTTGCTCCGCCTCACCGACGACTACGCCCACGAGGGACGGGTGCTCACCGAGATCATCGACCGGTCGGACCTGCCCGCTTCCCTGGCCGCCCCGGCCTATGAGCGCTTGGGCGCCGCCTACAGCGCCATCGAGTCGCCGGTGGGACCGTTCGGGTTGGCCACCTTGACCCTCTCCACCAAGGGGATCGCCAGCGGGTCCCCCGGCCATGACGGCACCTACCAGAGGGACGAGCGAACGATCGCCGCCCTGGGGGCCAGGCGGGACCGGCTGGGGGCGGTGATGATCCGGTTGCTCGAGGGGGCGGCCTTCCACGGCCAGGCCATCAACCCCCACCGGGCCCAGGCCCTGGCGCGCCGGGCCCACGCCCTCATCAGGCAGGCCCAGAGGGACGCCCGGGAAGGAAGCTGAGGCCGGGCCCCACCGCCGGGGAGGGGAAGGGCGGACCGGGGAGGGCCCTCTCGCCCGGCACCCGGCCCAACATTGGGCATAGGGTGGGTCACGTCGGTGATTCGAGGAGGTGGAGGCATGAAGACGCGCGGCGCCGTGGTGCACAAGGCCCCGGGGACCTACGAGGTGGTCGAGCTGGACCTGGACGGGCCCCGTCAGGGGGAGATCATGGTGAAGATGGCGGCCTCCGGGCTGTGCCACTCCGACGACCATGTGGCCACCGGGGACATCCCCGCCGGGGTGTACCCCTTCTGTGGGGGCCACGAAGGGGCCGGCGTGGTGGAGGAGGTGGGCCCCCACACGCCCGGGTTCAAGGAGGGGGACCACGTCGTGTTCTCGTTCCTGCCCGGGTGCGGGCGCTGCCGGTGGTGCGCCTCGGGCATGCAAAACCTCTGCGACCTCGGTTCGGGCCTCCTGGTGGGGAGCAGGTGGGACGACCCCACCGATTTCCGGATGACCCTGGAGGGCCAGCCGGTGGGCCAGATGTGCGGCATATCCACCTTCGCCGAGCACACCACCGTCTCGGTGGCTTCGGCGGTCAAGATCCCCGCCGACATCCCCCTCGACCGGGCCTGCCTGGTCGGCTGCGGGGTGGGGACCGGCTGGGGGTCGGCCGTTAACTCGGCCGGGGTGAGGCCGGGGGACACGGTGATAGTGATGGGCGTGGGGGGGATCGGCATCAACGCCGTGCAGGGAGCGGCCCACGCCGGCGCCTCCTACGTGATCGCCGTGGACCCGGTGGCCTTCAAGCGGGAAAAGGCCGAGGAGCTGGGCGCCACCCACAGCTTCGCCTCCATGGAGGAGGCGGCCGCCCTGGCCAAGGACCTCACCAACGGGCAGGGGGCCGACAGCGCCATCGTGACCGTGGGGGTGACCCGGCCCGAGCACGTGGGCCAGGCCTTCTCCGCCATCCGCAAGGCGGGGACGGTGGTGGTGACCGGCCTCGGCAACATCATGGAGGTGGGCCTGCCCATATCGCTGGGGGAGCTGACGCTGTTCCAGAAGCGGGTGCAGGGATCGCTCTTCGGGGCCTCCAATCCGAGCACCGACATCCTGAAGATGCTGAGGCTCTACACGGAGGGCAGGCTCAAGCTGGACGAGCTGGTGACCCGCACCTACACCCTGGACGAGGTGGCCCAGGGCTACGAGGACATGCACGCCGGCAAGAACATCCGCGGGGTCATCGTCTATGACTGAGACGCTGGCCGCTCCCCGGGGTGAGCAGGTGCGGGTGGAGCCCTGCCCCAAGCGGGTTCGCGTGGTGGTGGGGGGCGCGGTGGTGGCCGACTCGGCCCATCCCCTCCTGCTCCTGGAGGCGGGCCACCTGCCCGTCTACTACTTCCCCCGGGGCGACGTCCGAGCCGACGTGCTGGAGCCCTCGAGCACCACGAGCTACTGCCCTCACAAGGGCGAGGCCAGCTACTACTCCTTGCGGGTGGGGGAGGTGGTGGTGGAGGACGCCGCCTGGAGCTACGAGTCCCCCCTTCCGGGGAGGGAGGACATCGCCTCGCACCTGGCCTTCTACTGGACCAAGGCTGACGCCTGGTTCGAGGAGGACGACGAGGTCTACGTCCACCCCCGCGACCCCTACCACCGGGTGGACGTCCTCAACAGCTCCCGCCATGTCCGGGTGGCGGTGGGGGGGGAGACCGTGGCCGACAGCCGCCGGCCCCGGCTGGTCTTCGAGACCGGCCTCCCCACCCGCTACTACCTGCCGAGGGCCGACGTCCGCACCGAGCTGCTGGTGCCCAGCCCCACCACCTCGCAGTGCCCCTACAAGGGGGTCGCCTCGTACTGGTCCATCCAGGCCGGGGGCCAGCGGGTGGAGGACGGCGTGTGGAGCTACCGCTTCCCCATCCCGGAGTGCCCGAAGATCGAGGGCCTCCTGGCCTTCTTCAACGAGCGAGTGGACATCTGGGTGGACGGGGAGCTCCAGGCGCGGCCCCAGACGCCCTGGTCGTAGGAACTGGCCCCGGCACCGGGGGCCCGGCCGTCCCGTGGGACGAGCCTGGCCCCCGGGAGCGACCCGCTCCGCCTGCCTGTGGCCCCCGTCAGGATGCCAGCCGGGCGATACGGTCCAGCGCCTCGGCCAACCGGCGCTCGTCCTGGTCCGGATGGGACAGGGCCGACCGGCAGATGGCCGCGATGGCGACGAGGCACTCCCGAGCAGACACCGCGGAGGTAGTAGCTGAAGCCATCAGCCCTCCCCTCCCTAGGCGGCGCACTCCACCCTACCCAGCCGGCCAGCCGCCGTTTGGCGAGCTGGGCAAGCCCATCTTGCCTCGCCGGGGGGTGGCTTGGCAAATCGTTCCTGCTTCTCCCGCCGGCCGGCCGTCTCTCCGCCCCCGGTCTCCTCAGTAGGCGCCCCTTCCCCGCACCACCGCCGAGAGGGTCTTCAGCACGATCACCAGGTCGAGCATCAGGCTCCAGTTGTCCACATAGTGCAGGTCCAGGCGGACCGCATCCTCCCAGGGGAGGTCGGTGCGGCCGCTCACCTGCCACAGCCCGGTGAGGCCGGGCTTCACCAGGAGGCGCCGGCGGACGTCGGGCCCGTAGCGCTCGACCTCGGTCGGCAGGGGGGGCCGGGGCCCCACGATCGACATCTGGCCCGTCACGACATGCCACAGCTGGGGCAGCTCGTCCAGGGAGGAACGGCGCAGGACCCGGCCCACCCTGGTGACCCGGGGGTCCCTCCTGATCTTGAACAGGAGCCCGTCCGCCTCGTTCAGGTGGGCCAGGCCGGCCTGGGCGCTCTCGGCTCCGGCCTGCATGGTCCGGAACTTGAGCATGGTGAAGGGCTGACCGTGCCTGCCCACCCGGACCTGGCGGAAGAGCACGGGCCCGGGGCCGCTGGCCCTGACGGCCAGGGCGACGGCGCCGAACAGGGGCGCCATCACCACCAGGGCCAGGCCGGCCAGGACCCGCTCGGCGCCGCCCTTCACCAGGCGGGCCAGCCCGCTGAAGCGGGCCTCCTCCACGTGCACCAGCGGCAGGCCGGCCACGGGGGTGACCCGCAGGCGGGGCCCTGCCACGTCGGTGGCGCTGGGCACCACCACCAGGTCGGCCCCCATCCCCTCGAGCTGCCAGCCCAGGTGGCGCAGGCCGCCCGGGCCGAGCCGAGAGGGGTCGGACACCGCCACAGTGTCGGCGGCGCCGAGGCGGACGGCTTCCAGGATCTCCTCCCGGCTGCGCAGGACGGGGACCACCTCGCCCCCGAGGTCCACGAACTCCTCGCTCGAGTCGGCCCGCACCGCCACCACCCGCAACCCGGCCTCGGGCGCCTGGCGCAGGTGGCGGGCCAGGGCGGTGGCGGAGGAGGGGGGGCCCACCACCACCACCCGGGAGGAGCAGGCGCCCCGGAGGCGGGCCCGGCTCAGCCAGCGGCGCCCCTGGTGGTGCCCCAGGCAGCTCAGGGCCACGGCGAGGGGCACGGTCAGGATCACCACGGAGCGGGCCACCGAGGTGGCCAGCACGAAGCTGAGCAGGGCCATGAAGGCGAGGAAGCGGACGCCTGCCTCCAGGAGCCGGCGGTACTCCTCGGCCCCGGCTCCCACCGCCCGCCGGTCGTAGGCTCCCGAGATCCCGAGGATCCCGGTCCACAGCGCCCCGGCCACCACGGCCAGGGCCAGGTAGGGGACCCGCAGCCCGGTGGTGTTGAAGGCCTGCCCCAGGTTGCCGAAGCGGACCAGCTGGGCGATGACGACGGCCAGCACGGCCCCGGCGGTGTCGGCGCCGGCCTGGGCCGTCAGGTAACGGACCTGCCAGGATGGCCGCTCGGATCGGGGGGCCGGGGCCCCCTCGAGGGGCCCTCGGCCCAGGTCGGCCGAGGGATGAGGTACTACCGCCACCGCTTCGCCCGCACCCTGACCGTCCCCCTTCTCCACCCTGACGCCTGCCTGAGATTACTGATTGTGGCGCGACAACGTCAAGGAGAGTCGATAAGCTGCCGGCCAAGAGGTGGCGGGAACCGGCGCACCGGGCGACCAGCGGGCAGGCGAAGGGACGGGAAGGGACGGGTCAGGGCTTGTACGAGGCGCTCATGCCCTTCCTCGCCGCCGGCTCCCTGGGCGGCGTGCTGCTCCTCTCCCGGGCCACCCGGGGGGTGCTGTCGGTGCGCTCCTGGCCGGCGGTGTGGTCACTGGGCGCTCTGGCCGCCCTGGGGGCCGTGGTGGCCCCGGGGGCGCCCACGGGCCTGGTGCCCTTCGATGCCCTCCTGCGGGCCGCCTTCGCCCTGGCCTGCACCCTGGCCGCCTCCCGGGCCAAGCGGGTGGCCTGGATCCTGGCCGCCGGGATCGCCGCCGTGTTCTCCCCCGGCCAGCCCGTGACGGCCCTGGCCTTCCTCGCCCTCGGCCTCACGGTGGGCAGCATCCTGGCCGGGAGGCGGGGGAGGGGCCCGGTGCTCGGGGCCCTGGTGGGGGCCATGACGGCCGAGGTCCTGCTCCGCCTGACCTTCTCGCCGGTGTTCGGGACCAGCGCCGTGGCGGCGGCGGTGGCCTTTGGCATCCTGGCCCTGTCCGGCTACCGCCAGGCCCGCCGGAGGGAGCGGCGGTGGGCGAGCCGGGTGGTCGAGGGAGTCGCCGGGCTGGGGGTGGTGGCCCTGGCCCTGGCCGGCCTCAGCGTGGCCAAGTCCCGGCCCCAGGCCGAGCAGGGGGTCCAGGAGGCCTGGGCGGGGGTGGCGGCGGCCCGTGCCGGCCACGTCACCCAGGCCGCTTCCCTGCTGTCGCAGTCCTCGTTGGACCTCTCCGCCGCCCATGCCGACCTGAGCGCCTGGTGGGCCTGGCCGTCCCGGCTCCTGCCGGTGGTGGCCCAGAACGACCGGGCCCTGGTCCTGCTCACCGGCCAGGGCTCCCGGGCCACCGGGACGGCGGTCAGCCTGGCCCGGGCCACCCGTCAGACCACCGCCGACGTGCCGGCCGGCTCCATACCGATCGCCCGGCTGGAAGCCCTGGGCCCAGCCGTGCGCTCCAGCGAGAGGGTGCTGGCCTCGGCCGGCGCCGCCCTGGCCAGGGCCCGCTCGCCCTGGCTGGTGCCCCCCGTGGCCCACAAGCAGGCGGCGCTGCAGGCCAAGGTGGCCTCTCTGGCCACCGAGGAGCACCAGCTGACCCTGGCCACCAGGGCCCTACCCACCCTGCTCGGTGCCCACGGTCCCCGGCGCTACCTGCTGGTGGTCCAGGACCCGGTGGAGGCACGCGGCGGTGGGGGCATAGTGGCGGACTGGGCCGTGCTCGGTGTGGACCACGGCCACCTCCACCTCGGGCCGCTGCAGGCCATACCCTTCCCGGGCCCGGGGACGGCCCCCCTCCGGGTGCCCGGCCCCACCGCGGCTTGGGCCGCCGGGGAGGGCTTCGACCTCTCCCTCTATCCGGTGGACGACACCTTCTCCCCGGACTTCCCCACCGACGCCCGCCTGCTCGAGGAGACCGCCCGGCAGCGGGGCCTGCCCCCGGTGGACGGGGTGGTGAGCGTGGACCCGGCGGCGCTGGCCGCCGTGCTCCAGCTTACTGGGCCCGTGGCCGTGGCGGGCTGGCCGGCCCCGCTCTCCGCTGCCAACGCCGGCCCCGTGCTGCTGCACCAGCAGTACCTGGCCCTTAGGGGCCCAGTGCGCCAGGCCTTCCTCACCCGGACCACCAAGGAGATCTTCCGCCGCTTCACCGCCACCCACCTGCCCGGCCCCACCACCCTGGCCAAGGTGCTGGGGCCCGTGGTCGAGGCCGGCCACCTCAGGCTGTACGCCAACGACCGGGCCGCCGAGCAGCTCTTCCGGTCACTGGGGGCGGCCGGCGAGCTCCTCCCCCCGGGGAGGGGGGACTTCCTGGAGGTGGTCACCCAGGACGCCGGGGCCAACAAGATCGACTGGTACCTGCGCCGCTCCCTCCGGGACCGGGTGCTCTACGACCCGGCCACGGGGGAGGTCACCTCGACGGTGTCCGTGCGCCTCACCAACCTGGCCCCCGCCCGGGGCCAGCCCCGGTACGTGATCGGGAACCCGGGCTCCCACGCCCGGCCGGGCACCAGCGAGCTCCTGGTCACAGCGTACACGCCCCTGTCCTTCACCGGCGGCACGGACGGCACCCGGCCCCTCCGGGTGGGCTCCCAGGTGGTGAAGGGCACCCATGCCTACTCCACGTGGCTGGCCATCCCTCCCGGGAGGAGCACCACCTTGGTCATGCACCTGGAGGGGCGCCTCGCCCCCTCCACCACCTACCGGCTTCGCCTGGGGGAGCAGCCCCTGGTGTTCCCCGACCACGTGTCGGTCTCGGTGGGAGCCGGCCCCGCCGGTTGGCGCCCCGTTGGGTCTCCGGGCACGGTGGCCCGGGGGGGCATGGTGCTCCTCAGCCGGGCCCTGGACCGGAGCGAGCAGCTCAAGGTGAGCTTCGCCCCCTCGATCTGACCGGCCCGGGTCCTCAGCGGGCTGAGAACCCGCTGTCCATGATGCGGGCGGCCCAGTAGGAGCCCTGCTCGACCTGGGCGCCCATGACCACCACCACCTCGCCGGCGGGGAGGCCGGAGGGGGCTTCCCTCACCGCCGGGTGCCCGGTGCCCTGATAGCGGAGGGCGCGTGACTCGTTGCTCAGGCTGAAGGTGGTCTGGGTGCCATCGGGCTGGGCGATCACGAGCCGGCCCTGGCCGAACAGGCCGCCCGAGGCGGAGTCCGAGACCACCTTGCCGACCATGCGGCGGGGGACCAGGGGGCGCTGCCGGCGCCGGGCGTGCCGCTTGGGCGCGGCCTGGGTCAGGCTGGCCTCCAGGGAGGCCGTGCTGGCCCGGGCCGGAGTGCCAGCCGTGGCCGATGGTGTGCCGCCGGTGGCCGCGAAGGCCACGCCGGTGCCCAGTGCCCCGCCGGCCAGCAACGCTCCTGCGGTGGCCGCCCGGGCTGTGGTGAGGAACCTGTGTCGCATGGAAGGAGACGCTACGCACCCACCCTGGCAGGCACCTGAGCGGTGTCTGGGAGTTCACTGGGTTGCCGACCGTGACTGACCCGAGCGGGCCAACCACCCTGGCCAACTCACACCATGGGTGGTACACTGCCCGCCTTTAGTGGTCGACCACAGGCGCCCCCGAGGAGCAGCGGGGGCAGCGGGGTGGCCGGGGGATCGGAAGGCGGCTATGGCCCAGGCTCAAGGGGTAACGGCGGGCTCGAGCGTCCTCCCCAGCGGCTTCCTCCTGGGCCAGCCGGCGGAGCGCACCGTGGGCTTCGACCCCCTGACCGGCCTGGCCGACCGGGCCGGGGTGATCGCCTGCCTCGACGCCCAGCCGGGGTGGTTGGGGGGCAGGGGGGAGACCTGCGTCCTCGTCCTGGACCTGGACCGCTTCAACCTGGTGAACGACAGCCGTGGCCACCTGGCCGGGGACATGGTCCTCCAGGCGGCCGCCCGCCGGCTCCGGTCCGCGGCCCGGAGCCAGGACCTGGTGGCGCGGCTGAACGGCGACCAGTTCGCGGTGGTGGCCACCGGCATGCGGGACCGGGCCGGGGCCCTCGCCTACGCGGGCCGCCTGCAGCAGCGGCTGGAGGCCCGCTTCCGCCTCCGCCGGGTGGATGCCATCCTCACCGCCAGCGTGGGGGTGGCGCTCGGCAATGCCACCACCCGGCCCGCCCACCTCCTGGCCCAGGCCGAAGCGGCCCTGCACCGGGCCAAGGAGAGGGGGGGAGGACGGGTGGAGATGTTCGACCCCAGCCTGCAGGAGAGGGCCCACATGACCCTGGCCACCAGGGCGGACCTGAGCCAGGCCCTGGCCCGGGGAGAGCTGTGGCTGGCCTACCAGCCGGTGACGGTGCTGGCCACGAGGATGGTGGTGGGCTACGAGGCCCTCTGCCGCTGGGAGGTGCCTGGGCGGGGGCCGGTGCCTCCGACGGAGTTCATCCCCCTGGCCGAGCAGAGCGGCCTCATCCGGTCCCTCGGAGGTTGGGTCCTGCGTGAGGCCGTGTCCCAGCTGGCCGCCTGGCACCGGGTGGGGCGGCGCCATCTGTCGGTGTCGGTCAACGTTTCGGCCCGCCAGCTGGAGGACCAGGAGCTGGTGGCCGAGGCGGTGGACGTGTGCCGGTCGGCAGGGGTGGCGCCCTCGGCCCTGTGGATGGAACTGACCGAGTCGGCCCTGATGGGCGACCTCGACGCCTCCGCCCACTTCCTGGCCGAGGCCCGGTCGGCCGGCGTGCGGGTGGCCCTGGACGACTTCGGGACCGGCTACTCCTCGCTCAGCCGGGTGAAGCAGCTCCTGCCCGACCTCATCAAGGTGGACCGGTCCTTCGTGGGCGACCTGGTGAGGGAGCCGACCGACGTGGCCATCCTGAAGGCCGTGCAGGCCATGGCCTCGGCCCTGGGTACGCCCACCCTGGCCGAGGGGGTGGAGCGTCCCGAGCAGACAGCCGTCCTGCGGTCGCTCGGTTACCGGCTGGCCCAGGGCCACCTGTTCGGCCCCCCGCTCCCGGCGGCCCGCCTGCCCGGGCGACGGTCCCTGCGGGCCACGCCCCGCTGCGCACCGTCCCTGGCCGAGACCCAGTAGCCCCGGGCGGGGAGGGGTCACGGGGCCTCCCGCCCCGGGCGGGGGATGGAGCCACCGGGCCTCTCGCCCCGCCGGCCCGGCGGGGCGGGGGATGGCCCCTAGTTGGTGCAGTACCCGTAGGGGTCGATGGGCGCGTTGCCCCAGCTGTTGGAGGCCTCGTTCATGTACGCCGCCGGGCAGGGGTCGGCGATCACTATCTCCGAGACCCCCATGGGGCACTCCGGCGGGTGGTTGGAGCAGGTCATTGCCTGGTGCCCCCAGGCGTACCCGGGGCAGATGAAGGTGTAGCCGGGAGCGGCATGGGCCTGCAGGTAGGCGATGGCGGCCGCGCAGCCATAGCCCGCCGGCTGGGTCGTGGGGGGCGCTGCCGTGGTCACCGGGGCCTGGGTCGTGGGCGGCGCCGAGGCCGTCGTGGGCGGGGCCGGGGCCGTCGTGGGGGGCGGCGGGACCGTGGTCGGAGGTGGGGGGACGGTGGTGGGGGGTGGCACCGTGGTGGTGGGAGCCGGCGTGGTCACGGGGGCCTGCGTGGTGGCCGGGGCGGTGACAGTGGTGGCCGGCGCCTGGGGCCGGGCGGGCCGGCGGTGCCTGGCCGCCCGGGCCAGGGCCAGCTCGGCCCGGGTGGCCCGGTGCAGGACCAGGAGGTACCTCTGGGAGGCGCCGGACCCCGATGCCGCCCCATCCTGGGCCTTCTCCCTCAGCTCCATGAGGCCGATCCGGCTCCCCTTCAGGGTCCCCGAGGGGGCCACCACGACCAGCCCCGACCCGGCGCCGGCGGAGTGGGCCACAAGGCCGTCCGGGGTCCGCTGGCCGGTGAGGGCCTCCTGCGCGGAGAGCGGGCCGCGGGCGGAATGCCCGGTGAGGAGCCCGCCCAAGGCCAGGACCACCCCCAGCACCAGCACCCCCAGGGCCCAGGCGGTGGCATGGTGCCGGGCCCAGGGAGGGTGGCCTTCTGCACCAATAGCAGTTGTCCTCATACAGCTAGTGTAGAGCAGAAGGGCTAAAAGTAGTCAAGACAACGCTAAAAGTGCTAATAGTGCTGAAAGCACAGTATGCAGCACTATTAGTGCTAGAGAGACCACCCGCCGCCGGGTACGGTGGGCCCTGTCCCCTCGCCACCCCCGTGGAGGGGGCAACCAACTCACATGCAACCCACCCTCCCCCCACCGCTGGTGACTCCCAGCCCCCGCCTGGCGGCCGCCCTGGCCAGGCTGGACGACCACGCCCACGCCGTGGCCCCGCCCGGAAGGCGGGGGGAACCCTCCCTGCGCCGCACGGCCGCCCTGCTCCGGGCCCTGGGCGACCCCCACCGGGCCGTCCCGGTCCTGCACATCACGGGGACCAACGGCAAGTCCACGACCGCCGCCCTGGCCGGCGCCCTCCTGGGGGCGGCCGGCCAGCGGGTCGGGGTGTACACCAGCCCCCACCTGGAGCGGCCCAACGAGCGCCTGGTCATGGCCGGGGAGCCCATCGGGGACGAGGCGCTGGCCACGCTGCTGGAGCGGGTGCTGGAGGCCGAGGGGCCGGCGCTAGGGGACGAGCGGGCCGGCTACTTCGAGCTGCTGACGGTGGCCGCCTTCACCTGGTTCGCCGAGTCCGGGGCCGAGGCGGCCGTGGTGGAGGTGGGCATCGGGGGCCGGGCCGATGCCACCAACGTGGCCGATGGCAGGGTGGCGGTGGTGACCAACGTGGCCATGGACCATGCCGAGGTGCTGGGCCCCACGCTGGCCCACATCGCAAGGGAGAAGGCCGGGATCGTCAAGGCCCGCTCGCACCTGGTCCTGGGCCAAATAGACCCTTCCCTCCTCCCGATCTTCTCGTCCACTCCCGCCCGGCGCGCCTGGCGCCTGGGGGCCGACTTCGGATGGGGGGCGGCCGCACCGGCCGAAGGAGGTCAGTGCCTGGACCTGTTCACGCCGGGGGCCCGCTACGAGGCCGTGTACCTGGGCCTGGCCGGGCCCCACCACGCTGCCAACGCCTCCACGGCCCTTGGCGCCGTGGAGGCGTTCCTCGAGGCGCCGGTCCCGCCCGCCGCCGTGTCCCGGGCCCTGGCCGGGGCCGCCTCGCCCGGGCGCCTGGAGGTGGTGGAGGTGGAAGGGGGGCCGTGCTTCGTGCTGGACGGGGCCAAGAACCCCGCCGGCGCCGCCTCTGCCAGGGAGGGGGTCCCCGCCGCCACCGGCGGCCGGGACGCCGCCGTGGTGGTGGTGGGGCTCCTATCCGAGCGGGACCCGGTGGAGATGCTCTCGGCCCTGGGCATCGGGGCGGGCTCGGTGCTGGTGGCCTGCCCGCCGGCCAGCCCCCGGGGCCTGCCGGCGAGCGTGGTGGCCCAGGCGGCCCGACGGCTGGGGGCAGGGGCGGCCGAGGCGCCCTCGGTGGGGGAGGCGCTGGACCGGGCCGGCCGGATGGCCGGCCCGGGCCAGGTGGTGCTGGTGACGGGGTCGTTCTACGTGGTGGGGCCGGCCCGGGCCTGGCTGCGCCAGGCCCGGGCCGTCCCCCCGGGTCCTCAGTAGGCCCTGCCCACCACCGCCACGGTGCCGGCGTCCTGCCCTGGCAGGGGCAGGCCGCCGTCGGGGCCCACCAGGCAGCGCACGGTGACGCCGGCGGTGGCCAGCTCGGCCTCGCCCTCGGGACCGAGCGAGGCCCAGGGCAGACGGGCGAAGCCGGCCTGGCCTGCCTCGGCGGCCTCCGGCACGGAGCTCACCTCGGCCGTGCGCTCCCTCTGGAAGGACTCGGCCTGGGCCAGCAGGTCCCGCTGGGCCTCCTCCAGGGCGGCGGGGACGACCTCGCTCACCGCCCGGAGGGGGACGGTCTCCTTGGTGCCCGGCACCCGGCGTGCCAGGGTGGCCTGGCCGGCGGCCAGCTCCCGGGGGCCGACGTCCACCCGGACCGGCACCCCCTTCAGGTCCCAGGCCGTGGCCCGCCGGCCGTAGGAGGTGTCGACCCGGTCGTCCAGCTCCACCCGCAGGCCGGCGGCGGCCAGCTCGCGCACCAGCTGGGCGGCGGCCTGGCCCGCTCCCTCCTCGTCCCGGACCAGCACCACGGCCACCTGGACGGGAGCCACCCGGGGGGGGACGCGGAGGCCGGCGTCATCGCCGTGGGCCATGATGAGGCCCCCGAGCAGGCGGGTGGAGGACCCCCAGGAGGTCTGCCAGGGGTAGGCGGTCCCGCCCGTCTCGGTCTGGAACTGGATCCCGAAGGCGCGGGCGAAGTTCTGGCCCAGCTCGTGGCTGGTGCCCATCTGCAGGGCCTTGGCGTCGCCCATCATGGCCTCGCAGGTCCAGGTGGTGGTGGCCCCGGCGAAGCGCTCGCGCTCGGTCTTGCGCCCGGTCAGGACCGGCACGGCCAGGATGTCCACCATCACCTCGCGGTACACGTCCATGAGGATGCGCAGGGCGTAGCGGCGGGCCTCCTCCTCGGTGGCGTGGGCGGTGTGGCCCTCCTGCCAGAGGAACTCGGTCGTGCGCAGCAGGATGCGGGGGCGGAGCTCCCAGCGGACCACGTTCGACCACTGGTTGATGAGGAGGGGCAGGTCCCGGTGGCTCTGGACCCACTTGGCGAAGAAGGCGTTGATGACGGTCTCGCTGGTGGGCCGCACCACCACGGGCTCCTCCAGCTCCTTGCCCCCTCCGTAGGTGACCACGGCCAGCTCGGGGCTGAACCCCTCGACGTGCTCGGCCTCCCGGCGCAGGTAGGACTCGGGGATGAAGAGCGGGAAGTAGGCGTTCCGGGCCCCGGTGGCCTTGATGCGGGCGTCGATCTCGGCCTGGATGCGCTCCCATATGGCATAGCCGTAGGGGCGGATCACCATGGTCCCCCGCACCGGCCCGTTGTCGGCCAGCTCGGCCTTGGCCACCACATCCTGGTACCAGCGGGGGAAGTCCTCCGACCTCGGGGTGAGGACGCTCGCAGGAGCCATCGGCCGGACCCTAGCGGGGACGGCCCCGGGCCCGCAGGTGGTTAAAAGGGCCCCTCGCATTTCTCAAATTGCTCTTGACATTCAGTCAAGTGTGGTTATCATTCTCTGCATGACGGACGAGGAGAGGGCCATCCTGGAAGCAGTGGCCGAGGGACGCATGACCCCCGAGGAGGCGGCCGCCAGGCTGGCTGGGGCCAGAGGGGGGACCGCCGGCGCCGCTGAAGCGGGGGAGGCCGGGGCCCGGCCCGCTCCCGGGGCGCCCGGCGGGGGAGAGGAGGCCCCCTTGCGGGTCCTGCGCGTGAGGGCCGCGGCCCGGCCCGTGCGGGTGGTGGCCGATGCCACCGTGGCCGAGGTGTCCGTGGAGGGCCACCACGAGGCGCGCCGGGAGGGTGACGTCCTCACGGTGAGCGCCCATCGCTGCGGTGACGAGGGCCCGGGGGGCTTCTCCTTCGTGGGCCCCCAGCTGGGTCGGCTGGCCCGGAGGGCCTGGCGTGAGCAGGAGCGCATGTGGCGAGACCAGCAGAGGGCCTGGAGGCACGGGGAGCGCCCCGGCCCCCCGCCGCATCCCGGACCTCCCCCCTGGGAGCGGGGCGGCCCCTGGGACTGGCACCACCAGCACGACTGGCCGGACTGGCGGGAGTGGCAGCGCCTGGTCGAGCCCCTGGTGGTGCGGGCCAACCCGGAGCTGGAGGTAGAGCTGGACATGAGCGCCGGGGCCGCCACCGTGTCGGGGCTGCGCCGCCGGGTCGGCGTGGAGGTGTCGGCGGGCTCGGTGACCCTGGAGGATGTCACCGGGCCCCTCGACCTGCGGGCCCAGGCCGCCGCCGTGCGGGTGCGGGGGCGCCTCTCCGAAGGGTCCTCCCGGGTGCGCTGCGACGCCGGCACCGTGTCAGTCGTGCTGGAGCCCGGCTCCGACGTGCGGGTCAAGGCCAGCTGCGAGCTGGGCCGTGTCCGGCTCTCCAGTGACGCCGGCGACTGGCGGGGCAAGGGCGTGGGCACCCGGGAGATGGTGGTGGGCTCCGGCCGGGCCACCCTGGAAGTGGAGGCCACCATGGGCGCCGTGGACGTGCGGGCCGAGGCCGCCCGGGAGGCAGTGTGAGGTCCCACCAGGCGCCCCGCCACTGCCCGGTGTGCGGGGACGAGCTCACCCTCACCCGGCTCGGCTGTCCCTCGTGCGGGACCGAGCTGTCGGGCTCCTTCCAGGCCTGCGACTTCTGCGCCCTCAGCCCCGAGGAGAGGGACCTGCTCCGTGTGTTCCTCGTGTCCCGGGGGAACATGAAGGAGCTGGAGCGTCACCTGGGCGTGAGCTACCCCACCGCCCGGGCTCGCTTCGACTCCCTGCTGGCCCACCTGGGGCTGGCCGCCGGTCCGGGCGGGGCCGCACCGCCCGGACCGGCGCCAGGGCCGGCGCCAGGCCCCGGGGAGAGCCGCCTGGCCGTCCTGCAGCGGCTGGCCAGTGGGGAGGTGGGCCTGGAGGAGGCCGAGGAGCTGATCGAGCACCTGGAGGAGGCGTGATGGGAGAGGCGGGGGGCAGCGGGCCGGCCGTCCTGGTAGAGGGCCTCACCAAGTCCTTCGGGTCGGTGAGGGCGCTGCGGGGCATCGACCTGGCGGTGGCCCGGGGGAGGGTCCTGGGGCTGCTCGGGCCCAACGGCTCGGGCAAGACCACCACCGTGCGCATACTCACCACCCTCCTGGAGCCCGATGGCGGCCGGGCCACCGTGGAGGGCCTGGACGTGGTGCGCCATGCCGTGGCCGTCCGCCGCATCATCGGCCTGGCCAACCAACAGGCGGCGGTGGACGAGACGCTCACAGGCCGGGAGAACCTGGAGCTGGCCGGGCGCCTTTACCACCTGGGCCGACGTGAGGCCCGCCGGCGAGCGGCGGAGCTGCTGGAGCGCCTGGAGCTGGCCGAGGCGGCCAACCGGCCGGCCAAGACCTATTCAGGAGGGATGCGCCGGCGCCTCGACCTCGGGGCCAGCCTGGTGGCCCATCCCCGGGTCCTGTTCCTGGACGAGCCCACCACCGGCCTCGACCCCCGCAGCCGGGCCGACATCTGGGAGATCATCCGGGACCTGGTGGCCGACGGCACCACCCTGCTCCTCACCACCCAGTACCTGGAGGAGGCGGACAACCTGGCCGACGAGATCGCCGTCATCGACCACGGCCAGGTCATCGCCTCGGGCACGCCGGACCAGCTGAAGGACCGCATCGGTTGGGACGTGGTCGAGTTCCGGGTTACCCAGCGGGAACAGCTCGACCTCGCCATCGAGGCGGTGAGGCCGCTCGCCACGGCCCGGGCCGAGGTCGACCCCCGGTCCGGGGCCGTGACCGTGCCCGTCGGCAGCGCCGGCTCCGACGCCCTGGTGGACGCCGTGCGGCGCCTGGACGGGGCGGGTGTGGAGATCTCGGACCTGGCCCTGCACCGCCCCTCGCTCGACAACGTGTTCCTGGCCCTCACCGGCCATGCCGCCCAGGACGAGGCCCCCGCCCCCAAGCGGGGCCGGGGGCGCAAGACCTACGCCGCCAGCACCAAGGAGGCCTGAGCCATGTCGACGGCGGCGCCCGCCCTGCTGGGCGGCCTCGAGACCCCTTCCCTGGCCAGCCGGGCCCGCTGGGCGGTGTCGGACGCTGCCGCCCTCACCCGGCGCAACCTGGTGCACCTGTACCGCGTACCGGCCCTCATCGTCTTCACGGCTATCCAGCCGGTCATGTTCACCCTCCTCTTCCGCTACGTGTTCGGCGGTGCCATCCACACCGGGGCCGGGGCCTACGTGGACTTCCTCATCCCCGGGATCATCGTGCAGACGGCCTCCTTCGCCTCCTTCGGCACCGCCGTGGGGCTGGCCCAGGAGCTGTCGGCGGGCGTCATAGAGCGGTTCCGCTCCATGCCCATAGCCCGCTCGGCCGTGCTGGTGGGCCGGCTCGCCTCCGACACGCTGCGGATCCTGCTCACCGTCCTCATCCTTTTGGCCGTGGGCTACGGGGTGGGCTTCCGCATCCAGACCGGGGCCGGGCAGACCATCGCCATGATCCTGCTCTCGGTGGGCTTCGGGCTGGCCATCTCCACCGTGTCCGCCTTCGTGGGCCTGGCCGTGAAGGACCCCGAGTCCGTCCAGTCCTTCGCCATGATCTGGCTGTTCCCCCTGACCTTCGCCAGCGGGGTCTTCGTCCCCGTCCAGACCATGCCCCACTGGCTGGCCGACTTCGCCCGCAACAACCCGGTCACCCTGTTCGCCGAGGCTGCCCGGGCTCTCTCCATCGGCACGCCGGCCGGAGACTCCATCTGGCTGAGCGTGGTGTGGATGGTGGCCATCGTGGCCGTGTTCGTGCCCCTGGCAGTGAGGGCCTACCGGCGGGCGGGCTGAGGGGCGCCGGCGTCAGGGACCGGGCCCGGGCCCGGGCCTAACCTGGATGTGATGCAGCCCAAGGAGAGCCTGTCTCTGGACGAGATCGACCTCTCCGACCTGGACGGGTTCTGGACCCTTCCGCTGGAGGAGAGGGAGGGGGCCTTCGCCACCCTGCGCCGGGAGCGGCCCATTGCCTTCTTCGCCGAGCCCCAGCTGGGCTTCGCCCCCTCGGGCCGGGGCTATTACGCCCTCACCCGCTACCGCGACGTGGTCGAGGCCAGCCGGCACCCGGAGATCTACTGCTCGGGCCGGGGAAGCACGAGCATCCCCGACCTGCCCCCGGAGTTCCTCGAGTACTACGGCGGCATGATCAACGCCGACGACCCTCGCCATGCCCGCCTGCGCCGGATCGTGTCCCGGGCCTTCACCCCCAAGCGGCTGCAGGCCCTGGAGGGGACGGTGGCTGCCGCCGCCCGGGCGATAGTGGACGGAGTGGTCGAGCAGGGGGAGTGCGATTTCGTGACCGATGTGGCCTCGGAGCTGCCCCTGCGCATCATCTGCGACATGATGGGCATCCCCCCCAGCCAGTACGGCTTCGTGCTGGAGCGGACCAACATCATCCTGGGCCCCGGTGACCCCGACCTCGTGGCGGAACGGGAGGACATCTATGGCGCCCTCCTCACGGCGGGGGCGGAGCTGGGGGAGCTGGTACGCGAGCTGGGCAGGGCCCGGGAGGAGAACCCGACCGACGACGTGGTGTCGGCCCTGGTGAACGCCGAGATAGACGGCGAGCGTCTCACCTTCGACGAGCTGGCGTCGTTCTTCATCCTCCTCGTGGTGGCCGGGAACGAGACCACCCGCAATGCCCTCAGCTGGTCGCTGGTGGCCCTTGACGAGCACCCCGAGCAGAGGAGGGTGTGGGCCGCCGACTTCGAGTGCGTGGCGCCCACGGCGGTGGAGGAGATCGTGCGCTGGGCCACCCCGGTCATCCAGATGCGAAGGACCGTGACCAGGGACACGACCCTTTCGGGGCAGCGCCTCGAGGAGGGGGACAAGGTCCTCCTCTTCTACAACTCGGCCAACCGCGACGAAGGGGTGTTCGAGGACCCCTACCTTTTCGATGTGCGCCGGCCCGACAACCGCCATGTGGGGTTCGGCGGCTTCGGCCCCCACTACTGCCTGGGCGCCCACCTGGCCAGGAGGGAGATAACCGTCCTGTGGCGGGAGCTCTTCCGCCGGGTGCCCGGCATCCATGCCACCGCCGAGCCAGCCCGGCTCCGGTCCAACTTCATCAACGGGATCAAGCACCTTCCCTGCGCCCTCACCCCGGCCTAACCTGGCCGGCTCGTGCGCCCCTTCACCTCAGACCTGGCCGGCCGCCTGGACGAGACGGTCATCGACAGCCCCGCCCTCCGGGAGAACCCCCTGGGTGACCCCGCCGAGCGCCCCCTTTGGGTCTACTGCCCTCCCGGCTACGACGACGACCCGGGCCGGCGCTATCCCGCCATCTACGTCATCCAGGGGTACACCGGCACCATCGGCATGTGGCGCAACCGCACCCCGTTCCGCCCTACGGTGATCGAGAGGGTGGACGACCTGTTCGCCGGCGCCGGCTCCCCACCCCCCGCCCTGGTGGTCTTCGTCGACGCCTGGACCTCCTACGGGGGCTCCCAGTACGTCGACTCCCCGGGGACGGGCCGCTACCACACCTACCTGTGCGAGGACGTGGTGGGGTTCGTCGACGCCAACTGGCGGACGTTGGCTAGCCGGGACCACCGGGGCATCTCGGGGAAGTCCAGCGGGGGGTTCGGGGCCATGATCACCCCCATGCTGCGCCCCGACCTTTTTGGTGGCCTCGCCACCCATGCCGGGGATGCCCTCTACGAGCTCTGCTACCTGGCGGAGGTGGGCAAGGTGGTGCGGGCCCTGCGGGACGAGTACGGTGGCTCCTACGAGAAGTTCTGGGAGGACTTCCGGAGCCGGGTGGCCTTCACCAAGGACAGCGACGCCCTCCTGGTCATGTACTACGGGGTGGCGGCCTGCTTCTCGGCCGACGAGGACGGCACGGTGCGCCTGCCCTTCGAGCTCTCGACCGGGAGGCTGCTGCCCGACGTGTGGCAGCGCTGGCTCGACTGGGACCCGGTGCGCATGGTCCCCAGGTACGCCGGGGCCTTGCGTTCCCTGCGCGCCATCTGGGTCGATGCCGGCCGGCGGGACCAGTATTTCTTGGACCTGGGGGCCCAGGCGTTCGTGGACGAGCTCAAGGCCATCGGCGTGGAAGACGTCCGCTTCGAGCTGTTCGACGCCACCCATGCCGCCATCGAGTACCGCTACCCCGACGCCATCGCCTTCCTGGCCGAGAGGCTGGCGGGGTAGGCGGCCCGGGACCGGCCCGGGACCGGCCCGGGCTCCCTCCAGATCGTGGCTATGCCACCTCGGTCAGCCGGCCCGTCCTCTCGTCGTACATGAACCCCCGCAGGGAGCCATAGTGGGCCAGGAAGGGGCTCTCCCGGAGGCGCGCCAGCGACTGGCGCACGTCCTCGGTTGAGGGCGGGAAGGACGGGGTTGCCCAGGGCGGAGGGGACCCCGCCTCCCTTTCCAGTTGGCCGTTGAAATCCTCGTCCCTGAAGGTCCGCATGCCGCAGTCGGCATGGTGGACCAGGATCACCTCTTGTGTGCCGAGCAGGCGCTGGGAGATGGCCAGGGACCTCACCACGTCGTCGGTGACGAGCCCCCCCGCATTGCGTATGACATGGGCCTCGCCCTCGGAGAGACCGAAGATCCCGTATGGGTTCAACCTGGCGTCCATGCAGGCCACGATGGCCACCCGGCTGGCGGGCTGCATGGGGAGGCCGGCCTTGTCGAAGTGCTCGGCATAGGAGGCGGCCCGGCGCAGCAAGTCATCGGTGGCGGACACAGTTGCGGCACTGTAGCGGGGGCCGCCGGGGACAGGGTCGGGGGCGGCGGCCCAGGCCCGGTGCTCTGGCCCGGCGGGGCGCCCGTTGCGTGGGCCACCCGGACGGGTCAGCGGCCGGCACGGCTGGGGGCTCGGTGCTCCGACCCGGGCGGGGCGCCCGTTGCGTGGGCCGCCCCGGCGGCTCGGCCCTCAGCCCGTAGGGTCCGGCCCGGCCAGCCCCTCGCTGGCGGGAGCGGCCTGCTGGTGCCGGCGCCGGCCCCGGGTCAGTGAGGGCACCCCTCCGAGCAGGGCCGATATCCGCTGGCGGGTGACGCCGAAGAGGTCGGCGACCCCCTGGGTGGTGAGGCCCTCCTCGTAGAGCGCCTTGGCCTGGGCGCGCCGCCACTGGCTGCCGGCGGCCGTCAGGCGCTCCTGGGCCATGGTCAGCATCTCCACCACCAGCGGGCGGGGCTCACTGGGCACCAGCTCCCGCCAGGACTCTCCCGTGCGCCGGCGACGGGTCACCCGGGCCGCCTGGACGCTGGCCCGGTCCAGCAGGTCGCGCACCTCCCCGATGGTGCTTATCAGGTTGTCCAGTGCTTCCAGGGCTTCGTCCCCGCCCACCTGGCCGGGTTGCTGGGTGGCCGTCACGCTGGTCAACCCTAGCGCAAGGGCCGGTCGCGGATATAGCCGTTGCCGGTCAGGGAGAGGACGGAGGGGGGAGCAATGGCTTGCTCCGTCTCGCACCGGTATGGGGGTTCAGCAATGGCTTGCTCCGTCTCGCACCGGTATGGGGGTTCGCCTTCTCACCTGGGGCAACCACGGGGCCATGGGGGCCGGTGGGGGCAGGTACGGTGGGGGAAGTAAACGGGCACTGGCGCCGTTGACCGGAGGGCGAGCACGAGGAGGTGAGGAGGTGGCCGGAGTGGACGACGATGTGAAGCTGGACGGAGCCGAACCGCCCCGGGAGGCGGGCGAGCTGGACGGAGCCGAGCGGCGCCGGCGGCTGGCGGACCTCAACGGCCTCATGGACATGATGCGCCCCGCCGTGCAGGCCGACGGGGGGGATCTGGTGCTGGTCAGTGCCGACGTGGACACCGGGGTGGTGGAGGTGATGCTCCAAGGGTCGTGCAGCTCCTGTGCCATCAGTGCCACCACCCTGCAAGCCGGCGTGGAGCGCATCCTGCGGGACCGCCTTCCCTGGGTGAGCGAGGTGAGGGGCGGGGTGGACGAGACCCTGGACTTCGAGGAGAGCGCCAGCCTGGGACGGGGCGGTTACGTCCCCCGCTGGTGAGGAGGTTGCCGTCCCCCTAGGAGGGCAACATGGAGGGGTGCGCATCCTGTCCCTCCTGCCCTCGGCGACCGAGATCGTCTACGCCCTGGGGCTGGGGGACCTGCTGGTGGGGGTGACCGACGAGTGCGACCACCCCCCTGAAGCCAGGCGCCACCCGATCGTCTCCAGGGCCGACCTGGCCTCGACGGCCGCGCCGCCAGGGTCTGGGGCCCCGTCGCCGGGCGGGCTCCCGCCGGCCGAGGTGGACAGACTGGTGGGCGAGAGGGTCGCCCAGGGGGAGGCGCTGTACAGCCTCGACACCGACCTCATACGCGAGTTGCGCCCTGATCTCATCCTGGCCCAGGACCTCTGTCGCGTCTGCGCCGTCCCGTCGGGCCATGTCGAGGAGGCCCTCGAGAGGATCGGCTGGCAGGCCCGCGTGCTGTCCCTCGACCCCGGGCGCCTCGATGACGTGATCGCCAGCATCGTGGCGGTGGGGGAGGCGGCCGGCGTGGAGGACCGGGCCAGGCGCGTGGCTGCAGCCCTGGGAGAGAGGCTGGAGAGGGTGCGCCGGGCCACCGCCGGCCGGAGGAGCCGGCCCACCCTGGCCCTCGAGTGGCCTGATCCGCCCTTCGCCGGAGGGCATTGGGTGCCAGACATGGTGCGGGTGGCCGGCGGAGAGCCGTTGCTGGGGAAGGCCGGCGAGCCGTCGCGCCGGCTCGGATGGGGCGAGGTGGCGGCCTCGCAGGCGGAGATGGTCGTGGTCATGCCGTGCGGGTACCGCCTGGACCGGGCCAGGGACGAGGCCACCACGGTGGCGGGCCGGCCGGAGCTGCAGGCGGCGAGGGAGGTGTGGGCCGTGGACGCCTCCTCGTCCTTCTCCCGTCCAGGCCCCCGCCTGGTTGACGGAGTGGAGGCCCTGGCCGGCGTGCTGCACCCGGGCTGCGTGCCCGAGCCTTCCCCCGGCATGGTGGCTCGGGTGCGGTGAGACCGGCGAGGTAGCGTCGGTCCCATGGCCGAGACCTTCGTGACCGTGGACCGCCGGCCCCCCAAAGAGCGCGGGGCCGGAGTGGCCCTCGTCCGCCTGGACCGACCCAAGATGAACGCCCTCTCTCTGGAGCTGCTCTCCCAGCTGGAGGAGGCCATGCGAGGCCTGATGGAGGACCCCCCGGGGGCAGTGGTGGTGTGGGGTGGTGAGCGGATCTTCGCCGCCGGGGCCGACATCACCGAGTTCACCGCCGGTCTCGACCCCTCCGAGACGGCCGGCCGCTTCCACTCGGCCCTGGGTGCGGTGGCGTCCTTTCCCCGGGCTGTCATCGCCGCCGTGAACGGCTATGCGCTCGGCGGGGGGTGCGAGCTGGCCCTGGCCTGCGATTTCCGGGTGGCCGGGGAGGGAGCCAGGTTGGGCCAGCCCGAGATCCTCCTCGGCATCATCCCCGGCGGTGGCGGCACCCAGCGCCTGCCCCGGCTGGTGGGCCGGGCCCGGGCCAAGGATCTCATCTTCTCGGGGCGCCAGGTGGGGGCCGACGAGGCCCACCGGATGGGCCTGGTCGACAGGGTCGTCCCCGACTCCGAGGTCCTGGGGGCAGCCCTCGAATGGGCCGAGAGCCTGGCCTCGGGGGCGGTCGTGGCCCAGGGCCTGGCCAAGGAGGCCATCGATCAGGGCCTCGACCGCTCCGAGACTGAGGGGCTGGCCATCGAGAGACAGGCGTTTGCCCGGGCCTTCGGGACCGAGGATGCCGGCATCGGCATCAGGTCCTTCCTGGACAAGGGCCCGGGCAGGGCCGAGTTCGTGGGCCGGTGAGACCGCTGGCCGACCCCGGTTCCCGTGCCGACCGGGTGGTGGCGGGGTCCTTGGACGACCTGAAGAGGGAGGGCTTTCTCACCACCAAGGTGGGCAACCAGCCGGTGTGCGTCTGGTGGCACCAGGGGAGGCCCTATGCCCTGGAGGACCGCTGCCCGCACCTGGGGTTCCCCCTCCATCGCGGCACCGTCGAGAGCGGCATGGTGACCTGCCACTGGCATCACGCCCGCTTCGACCTCTGCTCGGGCGGCACCCTGGACCCTTTCGCCGACGACGCCCGCTCCTATCCCGTCCAGGTGGAGGACGGGATGGTTGTGGTGGGCCCGAGGCCGGCCCCCTGGCCGCCGGATTACCACCGCCAGCGCCTGGAGGAAGGGCTGGAGCAGGGGCTCACACTGGTGATGGCCAAGGCCGTGCTGGCCATGCTGGAAGGAGGAGCCTCGCCGGCGGAGGTCGTACGGGAAGGGGTGGAGTTCGGCTGCCGTAACCGGGCCGAGGGTTGGGGCTCGGGACTGACCGTGCTCACCGCCATGGCCAACGTCCTCCCTCACCTGTGGCCGGCCGACCGGCCCTTGGCCCTGGTGCAGGGCCTGGCCTTCCTGTCCCGAGACACCATGGGCCACGCTCCCCGCTTCCCGCTGCAGCCCTTGTCCTCCCCGGCGGCCCCCCCGGAGCAGCTGGCGGCCTGGTACCGCCGGTTCATCGAGACCCGGAGCGCGGATGCGGCCGAGAGGACGCTGGCCACGGCCATAGCGGGGGGGATGCCCCTGCCGCAGCTGGCGGCCATGATGGCGGCCGCCGTGACCGACCACGTCTTCGTGGACGAAGGGCACACCATCGACTTCACCAACAAGGCGTTCGAAGCCCTTGACCACCTGGGCGAGGACGCCTCCCTCCTGGTGCTCCCCACGTTGGTGGCCCAGACGGCGGCGGCCCGCCGCCACGAGGAGGAGGCGGCCTGGCGCCATCCCCACGACCTGGCCGGCCTGGCGGCGGAGGCCGCCTCCCGATTGACGACGGCGCTGGCCGGCGGTGGCACGGGCCTGACCGGTGCCGGGAGCGCCGGGAGCGCTGCGGGCCTGATAGATGCCGGGAGCTCCGCGAGCCAGGGGTCCCTTGCTGCCCCCGGAGCCAAGGACATGGCGTGGCGGCTGCTCGGCGAGGACCCGGCTGAGGTTGTGGAGGAGGTCCTCTCGGCCCTTTCCCGGGGAGCCTCGGGCGAGGAGGTGGCCAGGGCGGTGGCCCTGGCGGCGGCCCTGCGGATCGTGCGCTTCCACGTGCAGAACGACCATGGCGACTGGGACGTGGTCCACCACGGCTTCACCTCGGCCAATGCGCTGCACCAGCTCGTGCTGCGCACCCACCGGCTGGCGGCGCCGGCGCCGGAAGCCTCGCCGACCCTGCTGCGGGGGGTGGTGCAGGTGGCCCTCAAGGTCTTCCTCGACCGTTTCCTGAACGTTCCGCCGGCCCGGCCGCCGACCTCTGACCACGGGGACCTCGAGGACCTGGCCGGGTGCTTCGACCAGGAGGGCCGGGTGGATGAGGCCGGGTCGATCGTGTACGGGTACCTGCGGGCGGGTGGCGACCGGGCCCGGCTGGAGGCGACCCTCGGTCATGCCCTGCTGATCGAGGACGCCGGCTTCCACTGGTTCCAGGTCTACGAAGCGGCCCTGCGCCAATCACGCGCCTGGCCGGAGGGTTCGGAGGAGTCCGCCCTGGTGCTGGTGGGGCTGGCCCGCTTCCTGGCGGCCCACACACCCACCCGGAGGGAGCTGTCCCAGGTGGTTCGCATCGCCACCCGGCTGCACCGGGGCGAGGCGGTCCACGAAGAGTAGGGGTCGGGCCGGGTGCGGCTGGTGGGCGGTTGCGGCCGGCCCCGGGTGCCATGGGCAGAGAGGGTGCACGCCCTGTTGCAGAGTGCAAGAGATCCTTTTGAGTCAACTTGAGTCCACATATTGGCGCTGAATGCAATCAAAATGATCCCGCGCACTATGCAATAGGGCTTGTCACTCAGGCCGTCCCATGGCCCCGTCGGCGCCCTGCCCCCGGCTGGGCCGTGCAAGCCCTCCTAGCTGCCCCCGGCCCAGGCGACCAGCCCCATCTCGACAGGGGAGGGGAGGTCCTCATGGACAGGAAGCACCCTCACCGTGAACCCGTAGCGCCCGGCCCGGGCGCAGGGGAAGGTGGCGGTGTAATGCCAGGGAGGGCCGGCCGCCTCCCCGCCGCCGGTGAGGCTGTCGCCCGCCCCCCCGGCCGCTGGGCGGTCGCCCGCCCCGCCTGCCGCCTCCCCGCCGCCGGTGAGGCTGTCGCCCGCCCCCCCGGCCGCTAGGCGGTCGCCCGCCCCGCCTGCCGCCAGAGTCCCGCCCGCCCCGGCGTGAGCGAGGGGCTCCATCTCCACCACGCCGACCCTGGTCAGCTCCCCGTTCCCCGTCACGGGGCCGTGCACCAGCTGGACGACCACGTCCCGGACGTCAAGGGGACCGAGCCAGACCAGGGCGTCGACCCGGCGCTTGGCCCCGAGGTCCACCGAGCCCCCGCCCAGTGAGTCCCCAAAGCCCACCGAGCCCCCGCCCAGTGAGTCCCCAAAGCCCGCCGGGCCCCCGCCCAACGAACCCCCGACGTCCACCGAGCTCGCATCCAGAGACCCTGGCGTGCTCCGTGGCGGGTGAGGCCCAGGCCCACCGGGGACCGTGGCGGCCTCACCGCCCCCGGGCCCGACACCCACCGGGCCTCCCTCACCCGCGGCCCCCTCCGGGCGGACCTCGACCCTCACCTCCGGCCAGGCCTCACGCACCCGGGCCTTCCAGGCCGCCAGCTCCCGTGCTCGCCGGTAGCCGTCGGCACTGAGAGCCACCGTGCGCCGCCCGGCGGGCTCGTAGATGCGGTCCGTGTACTCCCGCACCATGCGCGACGCCACCACCTGGGGGCCGAGGGAGCGCAGGGAGGCCTTGATGCGCCGCACCCATCCGGTGGGGACGGGCCCGGCGACCCGGTCGTAGAAGAGGGGGACGATATGGCGCTCGAGCAGGTCAAAAAGCGCCTCTGCCTCGATGGCGTCCCGCCGTCCCTGGTCCGGGTGGCTCTCTGCCGAGGCGATGGCCCAGCCGTTCTCCCCGTCGAAGCACTCGTCCCACCACCCGTCCAGGATCGAGCAGTTGAGGCCCCCGTTGAGGGCGGACTTCATGCCGCTCGTCCCGCAGGCCTCCTGGGGCCGGCGGGGGGTGTTCAGCCACAGGTCGCAGCCCTGGTAGAGGGCCCGGGCCACGGCGATGTCGTAGTCCTCGACGAAGGCGATCCGGTGGCGGATGGCGGGGTCCCGGGTGAACTGGACTATCTCCTTGATGATGGACTTGCCCAGGTCGTCGGCGGGGTGGGCCTTGCCGGAGAACACGATCTGAACCGGGCATTCGGCCGAGGTGAGGAGGCGGACCAGGCGTTCCCGGTCGGAGAGGAGGAGGGTGCCCCGCTTGTAGGCGGCGAAGCGGCGGGCGAAGCCGATCGTGAGCACCCGGGGGTCCAGTACCTCGTCGCACCAGCTGAGCTCGGGGCCGGACAGGCCCGCCCCTGCCAGCGAGGCCCGCAGCCGGCTCCGGACCATCGACACCAGGCGTTCCCGGCCCTGCTCTCGGACTCGCCACAGCTGGTCATCGGGGATGTTGTCGATCCGTGACCACTCGCTGGTCTCGGCCTCGGTCCAGGCGGGGCGGACCGAGCGGCTCATCAGGGCGTCCATCTCCTGGGAGACCCACGTGGGACCGTGGACGCCATTGGTGACCGAGGTGATGGGGACCTCGTCCTCCTCCACGTCGGGCCAGAGGGGGGCGAACATGGACCTGGTCACCTTGCCGTGCAGGCGGGACACGGCGTTGGCCGTGCCGGCCAGGCGCAGCCCCATGACAGCCATGTTGAAGGGCTCGTCGGGGGGGTCCCCCGGCAGGTGGCCCAGTTCCATGAGGCGGTCCAGGTCCACCCCGCAGTCCGCGCACCAGGTGCTGAAGTACCGCTCCATCAGCGCTCTCGGGAACCGGTCGATGCCGGCGGGCACCGGGGTGTGGGTGGTGAAGACCGTGCTGGCCCTGGTCATCTCCACCGCCTCGCCGAAGGAGAGCCCGGCCGTGGACATCAGCCATCGCACCCTCTCCAGGGCCAGGAAGCCGGCATGCCCCTCGTTGGTGTGGAAGATCTGGACCCTCTCCCCCAGGGCGGCCAGGGCCCGCACCCCGCCCATCCCGAGCAGTATCTCCTGGCGCAGCCGGTGCTCGGTGTCCCCGCCGTACAGCCGGTCCGTGACCTGGCGGCCGGCGGCGTCGTTTCCCTCCACGTCGGAGTCGAGCAGGTAGAGCCGTACTCGGCCCACATCGGCCCGCCACACCTGGGCCACCAGCGGCTGACCACCCAGATCCACGCTCACCCGCACGCCCTCCACGGGCCGGACCGCCATGGCGTAGGGGTCGATGAGGGGGTAACGCTCCTGTTGCCAGGCATCGGGCGACAGCTCCTGGCGGAAGTACCCCTGACGGTAGAGCAGGCCCACACCGACCACGGGCAGGCCCAGGCCGCTGGCGCCCTTGAGGTAATCGCCGGCCAGCACGCCCAGGCCTCCCGAGTACTGGGGGAGGGCCTCGGTGATCCCGAACTCCGGGGAGAAGTAGGCCACGGTGCCCAGCTCGCCCGGGCGCCGCTCCTGGAACCACAGGGGGGCCTCCAGGTGGCGGCGGAGGTCGGCGTGGACGTCGCGCAGGTGGGCCAGGAAGGCGGGGTCGGCAGCCAGGGACTCGAGGCGGGCGGGGTCCACCGCCCCGAGCAGGCGCATGGGGTCGTGGTCGACCTCCTCCCAGGCTATGGGGTCAACCCAGCGGAAGAGGTCCCTGGTCCGCTCGTCCCAGGACCAGCGCAGGTTGGTGGCCAGCTCCTGGAGGGGGGCGAGAGCCTCGGGCAGCCGGATCCGGACAGTGAAGCTTCGCAGCGCCCGCACGCCGCAACGTTAGAGGCAGGCAAGGGGCCAAATGGACCTCTCCGCCTCCAGGCGGCGCTGTCCCCTCACCGGCGGCGCCACGACCAGGGCGGTTGCCTCCTCAGCTGGCGGCAACAGGGCCACCCCGTGCTACACAGGAGTGGGTGATCGGGCGCATCGTGATCGACGACCTCCGTCCGCGCACCCCTAGCGGGGCCTTCCCGGCCAAGGCCGTGGTGGGCGAGGCGGTGAGGGTCTCGGCCGACGTCTTCCGGGACGGCCACGACCTGCTGGCGGCCCGGGTCAGGTGGCGCAGGACGGGGGAGGAGGAGTGGGGGGAGGCCCCCATGCACGAGCTGGGGAACGACCGCTGGGAGGCGGTGGTGAGGCCGGCAGCCATGGGGGACCACGAGCTGGTGGTGGAAGCCTGGACCGACGAGTGGGCCACCTGGCGCCACAAGGTCCAGGCCAAGCTGGGGGCGGGCCAGGAGGTCGAGGTGGAGCTGGAGGAAGGGGCTCGCCTGCTGGAGCGCCGGGCCGGGCTGGTCGGGGACGGCGGAGGGGCGGACGGGCCCAAGGCCGCCCTGCTCGCTGCGGCCGAGGCCGCCAGGCGTGGCCAGTCGCCCCTGCCCGACCGCCTGGCGCCCCTGCTCTCGGATCGGGCCACGCGTCTCATGGCCGGGCCGGCGGGGGCCCGGGACCTCACCTCCTCGCCTCCTCTTTCCCTGTGGGTGGACAGGCCCCTGGCCCTTTGCGGGGCGTGGTACGAGTTCTTCCCGCGTTCGGAGGGTGGGCTGAAGGGAGCGGCCGAGCGCCTCCGGGCGGTGGCCGACATGGGTTTCGACGTGGTCTACCTCCCCCCCATCCACCCCATCGGCCGCAGCTGGCGCAAGGGCCGCAACAACACCCTCGCCGCCGGGCCCGGGGACCCGGGCAGCCCCTGGGCCATCGGCGGGCCGGAGGGAGGGCACACCGAGATCCACCCTGAGCTGGGGACCCTGGAGGACTTCCGGTCCCTCCTGGAGCGGGCATCCCAGCTCGGCCTGGAGGTGGCCCTTGACTACGCCCTCCAGTGCTCCCCCGACCATCCCTGGGTGAAGGACCACCCGGAGTGGTTCAACCACCGGCCCGACGGGTCCATCGCCTATGCCGAGAACCCGCCCAAGAAGTACCAGGACATCGTGCCCATCAACTTCTGGCCCGAGAAGGAAGCCGACCGCAAGGCCCTGTGGGAGGCCTGCCGCCAGGTCCTGGTCACGTGGATCGAGCGGGGGGTGCGGATCTTCCGGGTGGACAACCCCCACACCAAGCCCTTCGCCTTCTGGGCCTGGCTGCTGCCCTCCCTCAAGGCCTCCTACCCCGAGCTGGTCTTCCTCTCCGAGGCCTTCACCCGGCCCAAGGTCATGGCCAAGCTGGCCGAGGTGGGCTTCTCCCAGAGCTACACCTACTTCACCTGGCGCACCACCTCGGGGGAGCTGCGCCAGTACCTGGAGGAGCTCACCTCCCCACCGCTCGCCGACTACCTGCGCCCCAACTTCTGGCCCAACACCCCCGACATCCTCTCCGGGCCCCTGCGCCGGGGGCCGCGTCCGGCCTTCAAGATGCGCCTGGTGCTGGCCGCCACCCTGGTCCCCTCCTATGGCATATACAGCGGCTACGAGCTGGAGGAGAACGAGCCGGCCTCGGAGGCCAACGAGGAATACGCCTGGTCCGAGAAGTACGAGATCAAGCACCGGGACTGGTCACGCCCCGATACCCTGGCCCCGTTCATCACCCTGGTGAACCAGGTCCGCCGCCGGCACCCGGCCTTCTCCATGCTGCGCAACCTCGTCTTCCACGACGCCAACAACCCGGCCATCCTGGCCTACTCCCGGCACACCGACGACCGCTCGGACGTGGTCCTGGTCGTGGTCAACCTGGACCCCTGGAACACCCAGGAGGCCACCCTGGGCCTCGACCTCGGGCGTCTGGGCCTGCCGTGGGACCGCCTGTACCTCGCCTCTGACGAGGTCTCGGGCCAGGTCTTCGAGTGGTACGGGCCCAACCCCTATGTGCGCCTGGACCCCTGGCAGGAGCCGGCCCACATCCTCTCGCTGCGCACGCCGTGAGCCTGGCAGGGGAGCTCTCGGCCAGGAGGGGGGCGGTTACTGACGACGACCCGCAGTGGTACCGGCGGGCCGTCTTCTACGAGGTGCCGGTGCGGGGGTTCTACGACGCCAACGGGGACGGGACGGGCGACCTGGCCGGCCTGGCCGAGAAGCTGGACTACCTCGAATGGCTGGGCGTGGACTGCCTCTGGCTGCTGCCCTTCTACCAGTCACCGCTGCGCGACGGTGGCTACGACATCAGCGACTTCTTCACCATCCTGCCCGAGTACGGGGACCTGGCCGACGCCGTGAAGCTGGTCGAGCAGGCTCACTCCCGGGGCATCCGCATCGTGGCCGACCTGGTGATGAACCACACCAGCGACGCCCACCCCTGGTTCCAGGAGTCCCGTCAGGACCGGACCAACCCCAAGGCCGACTGGTATGTCTGGAACGACGACGACCAGCGCTGGTCGGAGGCCCGCATCATCTTCGTGGACACCGAGAAGTCCAACTGGACCTGGGACCCCCAGCGCCAGCAGTACTACTGGCACCGCTTCTTCTCCCACCAGCCCGACCTCAACTACCGCAACCCCGAGGTGGCCGACATGATGCTCGACGTGGTGCGGTTCTGGCTGGACATAGGCCTGGACGGGTTCCGCCTGGACGCCGTGCCCTACCTCTTCGAACGGGACGGCACCAACGGTGAGAACCTGCCCGAGACCCACGGCTACCTGCGCCGGCTGCGGCGGGAGATCGACAAGACCCATCCCGGAAAGGTCCTCCTGGCCGAGGCCAACCAATGGCCGGCTGACGTGGTGGACTACTTCGGGGACGGCGACGAGTGCCACATGTGCTTCCACTTCCCCGTCATGCCCCGCCTGTTCATGGCGGTGCGCCGGGAGCAGCGCTACCCCATCACCGAGATCCTGGCCCAGACACCCGACATACCCGAGGGCTGCCAGTGGGGGATGTTCCTGCGCAACCACGACGAGCTCACCCTGGAGATGGTGACCGACGACGAGCGGGACTACATGTACGCCGAGTACGCCAAGGACCCGAGGATGAAGCGCAACCTCGGGATCGGCCGGCGCCTGGCCCCCCTGGTGGACAACGACCGGCGGGTGGCCGAGCTGCTGCACTCCATCCTGTTCTCCATGCCGGGCAGCCCGGTCCTCTACTACGGGGATGAGCTCATGATGGGGGACAACATCTACCTCGGGGACCGGGACGGGGTGCGCACCCCCATGCAGTGGACCCCCGACCGCAATGCCGGCTTCAGCCGGGCTGACTTCGCCCAGCTCTACCTGCCGCCGCTCATGGACCCCGTCTACGGCTACCAGGCCGTGAACGTGGAGGCCCAGATGCGCAACCCCAGCTCCTTCCTGCGCTGGATGAAGCGGATGCTGGAGGTGCGCCGGCAGCACCCGCTGTTCGGCACCGGCCGTTTCGAGGTGCTGCCGGCCGAGAACCCGTCGGTGCTGGCCTTCGTGCGGGTAGAGACTGACCCTGAGACCGGGAGGGATGACACCGTGCTCTGCGTCCACAACCTGAGCCGCTTCGCCCAGCCCGTGCGGCTGCCCATGGAGCGATGGGAGGGCCGTACCCCCATGGAGCTCATGGGCCGTGTCCCTTTCCCTCCCATCGGCCAGCTCCCGTACTTCATCACCCTCGGCCCCTACGGGTCGTTCTGGTTCCAGCTCCTCGCTCCCGAGGAGGAGACGGCGTGAGCCCGGCCACCGCCCCCACCCGGGCCGACCTCGAGCCCCTGGTCGGTGGCTACCTTGGCCGCCAGCGCTGGTTCGCCGGGCCCCCGAGCTCCGCCGCCGGCGCCTCCCTGGTGGCCCTGGAGGCCCTCCGGCCCGGCCTGGTGTGGGCCCTGGCCGAGGTGGGGCCGGCCACCTACCAGCTCCTCGTGGGCGCCCGCCCCGAGGATGAGGCGGTGGCCCTGCTGGGAGGCCAGGAGGGGGCGGTGCTGGGCAGCCTGCCGAGCGGGGAGATCGCCTACGACGCCCTGGTCGACCCCGAGCTGGCCCTGGCCGTGCTGGACATCGTGACCGAGGGCAGGGAGCGGGCCGAGCGGATCCGCCCCGTCGGCGCCGAGCAGTCGAACTCCTCCCTCATCTTCGACGACAGGGTCATCCTCAAGGTGTTCCGCCGGCTCCAGCAAGGGCCCAACCCTGACGTCGAGGTGACGCTCGCGCTCGACAGGGTCGGCTTCAACCACCTGGCCGCCCCCCTCGGCCACTGGAGGCGGGACGACCTGGACCTGGACCTGGCCATCGCCCAGGAGTTCCTCCACGGCGGGACCGAGGGGTGGTCGCTCGCCCTCACCTCGCTGCGGGACCTCTACGCCCGGGTGGGCGAGATCCAGGGCGGCCCGGTGGGGGTGGAGGTGGCCGCCGCTGCCGGCGGGGACTTCGGGGCCGAGGCCCGCAGGCTGGGCGAGATGACGGCCCGGCTGCACCTGGCCCTGGCCGCCTCCATGGGCGAGGAGGACGGCCGTCCCCAGGACTGGTCCGCCGATGTGGCCCACCAGGTGGCCACGGCCCGGGAGGCCCTGGAGACGGCCCGGGCGGGCGCCGTGCCGCGCCCACCCGACCGCACGGCCGAGGAGGCCGAGGCCAGCGCCCCGGCTGAGGGCCCGCAGGCCGCCCCTCCCGAGGTCGAGTCCCTGGGCAGCGAGAGGGTGGACGAGCTGATCGCCCGCCTGGGCCAGGTCAGTCACCCGGGCCGCTCGGTCCGGGTGCACGGTGACTACCACCTGGGTCAGGTCATGCGTACCGACCAGGGCTGGTTCGTGCTGGACTTCGAGGGCGAGCCGGCCCGGCCCCTCGCCGACCGCAGGCGACCCCGCTCTCCCTTGAAGGACGTGGCCGGGATGCTGCGCTCCCTGGACTACGCCACGGCCGCCGCCCTCAAGGACCGGGCGGACGGGGAGCGCATCTTGTCCCTGGGGCTGGACCGGGCCTGGGAGGAGCGCAACCGGGCCTCGTTCCTCCAGGGCTATCTCTCCATGCCCCAGATGGAGGGCCTGCTCCCTGCCCCGGGCCGGGACCTGGACACGGTCCTGCGGGCCATGGAGGTGGAGAAGGCGGCCTACGAGCTGGCCTACGAGCTGGCCTACCGGCCGACCTGGGCCGACATACCGGCCCGGGCCCTGGACCGACTGCTGCTCGGAGGAGGCAACCCATGAACCGGGAGGCGACCATGGCCCTGGACCGTGACGAGCTGGCCCGGCTGGTGGCCGGGGAGCACCCCGACCCCCACCGGCTGCTCGGCATGCACGAGGGGCAGGTGAGGGCCCTGCGCCCCGGGGCGGAGTCCCTGGCCCTGGTGCTGGCCGGAGGCAAGAGGCAGGAGATGGAGCGCCTGCATGACGCCGGGGTTTTCGCCGCCCGCCTGGACGGGGTCACCGGCCGGCCCAAGGGGGGCAAGGCCGGGGTGACTGGGCAGGCCAGCCCCTATGTCATCGAGGCGCGATTTCGGGACGGGACGACCGAGACCTACGAGGATCCGTACCGGTTCTGGCCCACCCTGGGGGAGGTGGACCTGCACCTGATAGGCGAGGGGCGCCACCACCGGCTGTGGGAGGCGCTGGGCGCCCATTACCGCAACCACCAGGGGGTATGGGGGACGGCGTTCGCCGTCTGGGCCCCCACAGCTCGCTCGGTGCGGGTGGTGGGGGACTGGAACCAGTGGGACGGCCGGCGCCATCCCATGCGGGTGCTGGGGAGCAGCGGGGTGTGGGAGGTCTTCCTCCCCGGGGTGGAGCCCGGCTACCGCTACAAGTACGAGATCTTCACGGCCGAGCGCCAGCTGCGGCTGAAGGCCGACCCCCTGGCCCGGGAGGCCGAGGTGCCCCCCGGCACGGCCAGCGTGGTCCCTGCCGCCAGCGCCCATTCCTGGCGGGACGGGCCCTGGATGGACGCCCGGGGGGAGGATCGCTGGCACGAGCGCCCGGTGTCGGTGTACGAGGTGCACCTCGGGTCGTGGAGGAGGGTGCCCGAGGAGGGCAACCGTCCGCTCACCTACCGGGAGCTGGCGGTGGCGCTGCCGGAGTACGCGGCCAGCATGGGCTTCACCCACGTGGAGCTCATGCCCGTGGCCGAGCACCCCTTCGGGGGCTCGTGGGGCTACCAGGTCTCGTCCTACTACGCACCCACCGGCCGCTACGGGGACCCTGACGGGTTCCGGGAGCTGGTGGATGCCTGCCACCGACGGGGCATCGGGGTGATCGTGGACTGGGTGCCGGCCCATTTCCCCCGCGACGACTGGGCCCTGGCCCGCTTCGACGGCTCGGCGCTCTACGAGCACGCCGATCCCAGGCAGGGCAGCCACCCGGATTGGGGCACGCTGGTCTTCAACTTCGGGCGCAACGAGGTGCGCAACTTCTTGATCGCCAATGCCCTGTACTGGCTGGAGGAGTTCCACGTCGACGGCCTGCGAGTGGACGCCGTGGCCTCCATGCTCTACCTGGACTACTCCCGCAAGGAGGGGGAGTGGGTGCCCAACGCCTACGGGGGAAGGGAGAACCTGGAGGCGGTCAGCTTCTTGAAGGAGATGAACGAGACCGTCTACGCCTCCCATCCCGGCGTGATGACCGTGGCCGAGGAGTCGACGGCCTGGCCCGCCGTCTCCCGCCCTGTCTACCTGGGGGGCCTCGGGTTCGGCTTCAAGTGGAACATGGGGTGGATGCACGACACGCTCGAGTACTTCGGGAAGGACCCGATATACCGGCGCTACCACCACAACTCGCTCACCTTCGGGCTGCTTTATGCGTTCAGCGAGAACTTCATCCTGCCCCTCTCCCACGACGAGGTCGTGCACGGCAAGGGGTCGCTGCTGTCCAAGATGCCGGGGGACGATTGGCAGAAGCTGGCCAACCTGCGCTCGCTCTTCTCCTGGATGTGGGCCCACCCCGGCAAGCAGCTCCTGTTCATGGGGGGGGAGCTCGGCCAATGGCGGGAGTGGCACCACGACTCCAGCCTGGACTGGCACCTGCTCGCCGATGGCCGCCATCGTGGCCTGCAGGCCCTGGTGCGCGACCTGAACCACCTGTACGGGGACCTCGGGTGCCTGTGGGAGAGGGACTCGGAAGGAGCAGGCTTTCGCTGGATAGACGCCAGCGACGTGGACTCCAACGTGCTTTCCTTCCTGCGGCTGGGCTCTGCCGGCGAGAGGGCGGGCAAGGGCGGCCTCCCGGGAGCGGCCCCGCTGCTCGCCTGCGTGGCCAACTTCTCCCCCGTCCCCCGCTACGGCTACCGGGTGGGGCTTCCCGCCGGCGGCACCTGGCGGGAGGTCCTCAACACCGACGCCCTGGCATACGGGGGGAGCGGGGTGGGCAACGGGGGGGCGGTGTGGGCCACCGACGCCTCTTGCCACGGGCTCCCCTTCTCGGCCGAGCTGACCCTTCCCCCTCTCGGGGTCCTGTGGCTGGCCCCGGAGGAGGGACCCGGGCTCTAGGCCGGGCTCCGGCGGCCTCCGGCGGGCTTCTGGCGGCCCTCCGGCGGGCTTCTGGCGGCCCTCCGGCGGGCTTCTGGCGGCCCTCCGGCGGGCTTCTGGCGGCCCTCCGGCGGGCTTCTGGCGGCCTCTAGCTCTAGGGGCCTCTGCCTCTAGCGGCCTCCGGCGGCGGACCTTTAGTGGGCCGGGACCCGGGAGCGCAGCTCCCGGGCGGCCTCCTCGGGGGCGACCACGTTGATGGAGACCCCCGTGCCGAGCTCGAAGCCCGCCTGGGTGGTGAGCTTGGGCCAGATGTGGACGTGCCAGTGGTAGGGGCCCGTCACCCGGTAGGGCGCCGAGTGGAAGACGAGGTTGTAGGCCACGTCGCCCACCCGGGAGCGCAGGAGGCTCACGGCGGACTGCATGGCCAGCCCCACCCCTTCCAGCTCGGTGAGGTCGGCGTGGTGCAGGTGCGGGCCGTGGTGCCTGGGGACCACCATCATCTCGAAGGGCGTCCCGCTCCAGAACGGGCACAGCACCACGGCCTGGTCCGTGGCCTCGACGACCCGGTGCCCGGTGTCCAGCTCGGCGTCGAGGGTGGTGCAGAGGAGGCAGCCTCCGGCGAAGCGGGAGAAGCCGGCCTGCTCGTCCACCAGCTCCCGGGGGACGAAGGACATGCCCATGAGCTGTCCGTGGGGGTGCTCGATGGAGGCACCGGCCTCCCGGCCGGAGTTGACTATGGCCTGGCTGTAGCGCAGCCCGGGAGTGTGCTCGTGGGCATCCACCCGGTCCCGTATGGCGGCCATGACCAATCCGATCTGGCTTTCGGTGAGGTCGGCCCAGGTGTCGTGGTGCACGGGGGACAGGACGAGCACCTCGTGGATGCCGCTGGCGGGGGCCTCCGAGAAGACCGGGCCCTTGGTGGTGACGACCATGGGCTCGTCCCCGCTGAAGGCCGGGTACAGGTTGGCCACCACCCGGACTAGCCACCCACCTGACGGCCCGTAGGTCTCGAGGGCCGGCGGGGTGGCCTCCTCGTTCCCGGGACAGAAGGGGCAGGGCCGGTCCTCGGCCTGCACCTGAAGCAGGCGAGGGGCGAAGGCGGCCGGGCGGCTCAGGCGGTCGGTGCTGACCACCACCCAGCGCCCAGTCAGGGGGTCGAGGCGCAGCTGGCTCGTCATTGGGGTTGAACTGCCATGTTCCCCTGCATATAGGAGCTGGAAACCTCCTGGACCGTGTTGTTTATCGAGGCCCCACCGTAGCGCCCACGGTGGCCCTTCTGGCGACACCCAGCGCTTCGCCGGGATCCGGGTGCACCGGCTCGCTCCCCGGCACCTGGGACAATGCTGGCATGGGAAGCGACCGGGCGCTGTACGAGGCCGTGCTGGCCGCCCACGTCCTCAGTGCCGTCATCGGCTTCGGCAGCATCCTGGTGACCGGCTGCTACGCCCAGCTGGCGGGGCGCCGTCCGGGGCCGGGGCAGACCGGCCCCTGGTCACCTTCGGAGGGCGTCCGGCGCTACTTCCGTCCCGGCGCCAACCTGGCCTCCCGCCTCATCTTCGTGGTGCCCGCCCTGGGCCTGGTGCTGGCGGGCCTCGGAGGCTGGGAGGACCTGCACCAGCTCTGGCTGTGGATCGGCTCGGGGCTGTGGGTGACGGCGGCGGGGGCGGCGACGGGGCTGGTATGGCCGGCGGAGTCCCGGATCCAGGTGCTCGTGCAAGGCCTCACCCAGCCGGGCAGCGGCGACGGCCAGGAGCCGAGCCCGGCAGTCGCGGGCGCGGGGCGGTCGAGCCTGGCCAGGGCTGGCCGCCGGGCTGTGACCGGCTCGGCCCTTGCGGACCTGGCCGCCGCCGCCGCCCTGGTCATCATGATCGCCAGGCCGGGGGGCTAGGACCGTCCGCCCGGCAGGGAACCGGACCGGCCTGGCCGGGTGGCTCGAGAGGAAGGTGAGGAGACCAAGAGCGATGATCCAAGGTGAAGGAAGCGGTCAGACGAGGCGGGTGCCCCTCCGGGACGAGGAGTGGGACGCCCCCCGGTCGCCCAGCACAGCCGGGATGGCGGCCCGGGGCTTGCTGATCGTCGTGCTGCTGGCCATCCTGGCGCTCACGGCGCTGGCGGCCGGGCACCATGCCCGCCACGGCGGCCCCTCGTCGGCGCTGTCTTGGACGGCGTCCTTGCCCTCCCCGGCGCTGGCGGCGCCGTCGGGGGGCCGGAGCGGCCCGTAGGCTGCCGCGTCCATGTCAGGGGCTGGACGAGGCAGGCGCCGGCATCCTGGTGCCCATCGGCGACGGCGGAGCGGTTCCTCCGCTGGCGGGTTGTGGGTCCTGGCAGGCCTGGCCGGGGCCATGGTGGTGGCAGGAGCTGTGCTCGGGGCCTGCCTGCGAGTGGGCCCCTCGGATGCCGTCCAGTCGCACCGGGACGCCTCGACGGCGCCCTCCCGCCCGGCCACGACGGCGAGCACCGCCGCCACCACAAGCCCCCCGTCCAGCACCACTTCCTCGACCACCACCACCACGGCGCCCACAACAACCACCACGACCGTGCCGTCGCTGGCGCCATCGCCCCGGGTGGGTGAGGTGAGGCTCACCTTCGCCCACCCGTCCACCGGCCTCCGGCTGCCCACCGTGGTCCTCTACCCGGCCCGGACCGGTTCGACGGCAGCGGTGAATCCCGGCGCCCAGCCCCTGCCCGGCGCCCACCCCCTTATCGTCTTCGCCCACGGCTTCCTGGCCCTGCCCTCCACGTACTCGGCCCTCCTCGACCACTGGGCCCGGGCCGGCTTCGTGGTGGCGGCTCCGATCTTCCCTGACACGAGCGCTCGGTCCCCCCATCCCGAGGAGACCGCCATCGTCCACCAGCCCGCCGACGTCTCATTCGTCATCTCGTCCCTCCTCGCTCAGTCCCGCACCCGCTCCAGCCCCTTGTGGGGGCTCATCTCTCCCCGGGCCATCGGCGTGGCGGGGCACTCCGACGGGGGCGACACGGTGGTGGCCCTGGGCTACAACTCCTGCTGCCAGGACCGGCGGGTGAGGGCCGTAGCCGACCTGTCCGGAGCCGAGTGGCCTGGCTTCCCACCCAGCTGGTTCCAGACCGGGGGGCCCCCGCTGCTGGTGGTGCAGGGCACCGGTGACGACATCAACCCCCCCGAGGACAGCAAGGAGATCTACGAGTCCGACCCGGGGCCGAAGTGGTTCCTCTCCATCCTGGGCGGGGGCCACTGGTCGCCCTATTCCAGCCAGACCAAGGTCCTCGAGGAGCAGTCCGCCAGGACCGGCGTGCCTCTCGCCCAGGTGGTCCGCCTGACCCGGGAGGAGCTGCCCGTGGTGGCCCGCACCACCACTGACTTCTTCGAGGCCGAGCTGCTGGGCCGGACGAGCGCGGACCGGCGGATGGTGACCGACGGCAACGTGGCCGGCGTGGCCAGCCTCACCTCGGCCAACACCGGCGGCGGGGGACCGGCGCCGTAGGCTGGTCCCGATGACCACCGCCTACCTCGACCATGCCGCCACCACGCCCATGCGGCCCGAGGCCGTGGCCGCCATGCTGCCGTTCCTCACCGAGCGCTTCGGCAACCCGTCGGGGAGCCACTCGGTGGCGCGCTCTGCCCGGGCCGCCCTGGACGAGGCCCGGGAGGTCGTGGCTGCGGCCCTGGGCGCCAAGCCCGGCCAGGTGGTGCTCACCGGCGGCGGCACCGAGGCCGACAACCTGGCCATCTGCGGGGTGCACGCCGCCCTGGGAGGCAAGGTGGTGTGCAGCGCGGCCGAGCACCATGCCGTCCTCCACGCCACCCGGGCCGTGGGCGGGGAGGTGGTGCCGGTCGACTCCACCGGGGTGGTCGACATGGACGCTCTGGCCGCCGCCCTCACCCCCGACACCCGCCTGGTGTCGGTGATGCTGGCCAACAACGAGACGGGGGTGGTCACCCCCCTTCAGGAAGTGGTGGCTGCCGTGCGAGAGAGGTCGCCAGAAGCCCTGGTGCACACCGATGCCGTCCAGGCCTTCCCCTGGCTCGATGTGGCCACGGAGGCGGCTGGCGCCGACCTGGTGGCGGTGAGCGCCCACAAGTTCGGGGGGCCCAAGGGGGTGGGGGCCCTGGTGGTGAGGGACCGGGTGGCCCTGCGCCCCATACTGCACGGCGGCGGGCAGGAGCGGGACCGGCGCAGCGGCACCCACAACGTGGCCGGGATCGTGGCCATGGCCGCCGCCGCCCGGGTCACCGTCGAGGGCCGGGCCGAGACGGTCGCCCGGGTGGGCGGCCTGCGGGACCGCCTGGCCGACGGCCTGCTCGCTTCGGTGGAGGGGGCGCTGGAGACCGGACCCCGGGAGCGCAAGATCGCCGGCAACTGCCACCTCAGGTTCCCGGGGGTGGAGGCGGAGGCGCTCCTCCTCTTGGTGGACCAGGCCGGGGTGTGCGCCTCGGCGGGCTCGGCCTGCGCGAGTGGGGCCATGGAGCCCAGCCACGTCCTGCTGGCCATGGGCCTGTCCAGGGAGGAGGCCTCCTCGGGGGTCCGCCTGTCGCTCGGGTGGCCCAGCACGAGCGCGGAGGTGGACCAGGCCCTGACCGTCCTCCCCAAGGCCGTGGCCCACCTGCGAGGGTGAGCATGCGGGTCCTCGTGGCCATGTCGGGCGGGGTGGACTCCTCGGTGGCAGCGGCCCTGCTGGTCGGCGCCGGCCACGAGGTGGTGGGCGCCACCATGAAGCTGTGGGGGGGGCCGAGCGACTCGGGCTGCTGCTCGGTGGCCGACGTGGAGGATGCTCGCCGGGTGGCTGCCCAGATCGGGATCGACCACCACGTGTTCAACTTCAGCGCCGACTTCAGCCGGTCCGTCGTGGAGCCCTACGTGGACGCCCATGCCCGGGGGCTGACGCCGAACCCCTGCATCGAGTGCAATCGCCATCTCAAGTTCGACCGGCTGCTGCGCCGGGCCACCCAGCTGGGCTTCGATGCCGTGGCCACCGGCCATCATGCCCGGGTGGAGGCCGGCCCTGACGGTCGCCTAAGGCTCCTGCGGGGGCGCGACCGCGTCAAGGACCAGTCCTATGTTCTTTCCGTGCTGGACCAGGAGCGCCTCGGGCGGTGCCTGTTCCCCGTGGGTGAGCTGACCAAGGCCCAGGTGCGGGAGAAGGCGGCGGCTCTGGGCCTGCGCACGGCGGCCAAGCCCGACAGCCAGGAGGTGTGCTTCGTGGCGGGGGGCGCCCGGGGCCGCCGGCGGTTCCTGGAGGAGAGGACGGCCCTTCACCCCGGCCATCTGGTGGAGGCGGGGACGGGTGAGCGGGTGGGCTCGGTCCCTGCCGTCGAGATGGTCACAGTGGGCCAGAGGCGGGGCCTGGGGGCCGGGCCGGGAGGGGCCCGCCGCTACGCGCTGGAGGTGGACGTGGCTTCCCGCACCGTGGTCGTCGGGGGGGAGCAGGACCTCCTGGCCCAAGGGGTGGAGCTGACCGGGCTCACCTGGGTGGGTGACCCCGTGCCCGCCGGGACAGCCGTCCAGGCCCAGGCCAGCGCCCACGGGGAAGCCAGGCCGGCGGTGGTCTGCGGCCATCCTGGGAGGTGGGGTCTGCGCTGGGTCATTCCCCAGAGGAGGGTGGCCGGAGGGCAGACGGTGGCCCTCTATTCGGGGGACGCTGTTCTGGGCTCGGGGGTGGCGGTGTGGAGGAGGTGACGCCCGTCAGCGCCGGGGGCGCGGGCGTGGGTGTCACCGGGGCTGGCGCCGGCAGGGGCGAGGCTGGTGCCGGCGGGCTGGGGGCCATCAACGAGGCCATCCCCTCGTCCCTGCGCACGGACAAGGACCAGCGCTACCTGGACCTCTACGCCGAGTTGCTGGCGGGCCGGGCCTCCTCCCCCCTGAACGTGCTCGAGCTCGGGGTGGACCGGGGCGGCTCAACCCTGCTGTTCGCCCGGTACCTGGAGCGGGCCCGGATCCTGGCCCTGGATGCGGGGCCACCGCCGGCGGAGTTCCACGAGGAGGTGGCCAGAGAGGGGCTGGGGGAACGGATCCATTTCGTCCTGGGGCGTCAGGAGGACGCCGGTCTCCTGGACAGGGAGATCGCCTCCTTCTTCGGGGGGGACAAGCTGGACCTAGTCATCGACGACGCCTCCCACCGCTACCGCCAGACCCGGGCCTCCTTCGACGCCCTGTTCGAGCGCCATCTGCGCCCCGGCGGCCTCTACGTGATCGAGGACTGGGGATGCGGGTACTGGCCCGCCTGGGATGACGGCCACCCCAACGGTCGCCACGGGCTTCCCCGCCTGCTGAAGGAGCTGGTGGACCTGACCGCCCTGGCCGACAGGACCAGGTGGTGGCAGGGGGAGCGCTCGCTGCAGGCTGGATCGCAGCTGGAGTCCCCCATAGCCCGGCTCATGGTCGTGCCCAGCCTGGCGGTGCTGGTGAGGTCGAGCGCCCCGCCCCGCCAGGGCGCCCTGCCTCCGGCCACCCCCATGTACCCGTGGAGGTACCGCCGGCGCTGGCAGAGGAGGGCTTACAACTACCTGGCCCGGGTACGAGCGGGCCGGCGCTAGACGGCGCGGCTCCTGCCGTGGAGGGGGGCGCCTGCCGTGGAGGGGCGCCTGCCGGGGGGAGATGCTTGGTGACCGGCGGGCCAGGAACTACCGTGGGTCACGCCCGCCCACCGACCAGCGAGAACGCTATGCATTCGTCGACAACCATCGAGAGCATCCTGGCCCGCCAGGTCCTCGACTCCCGGGGGAACCCGACCCTGGAGGTCGAGGTGAGGCTGCAGGGGGGCGCCACGGGCAGGGCCGTGGTCCCCTCGGGCGCCTCCACGGGGGCCTTCGAGGCGGTGGAGCGTCGAGACGGGGGCGAGGCCTTCGGGGGCAAGGGCGTGCTGGGGGCGGTGGCCAGCGTCGAGGGGGAGATCGCCTCCTCCCTGCTGGGGATGGACGGGACGGACCAGAGAGAGGTGGACCTGCGCATGGTCGACCTGGACGGGACGGACAACAAGTCCCGTCTGGGGGCCAATGCCATCCTGGGCACCTCCCTCGCCGTGGCCCGGGCCGCGGCCGGCCAGCTGGGCCTGCCTCTCTACCGGTACCTGGGAGGCACGAACGCTCATGTCCTCCCCATGCCGCAGATGAACGTGCTGAACGGCGGCGTCCATGCCGACAACAACGTGGACCTGCAGGAGTTCATGATCGTCCCCGTGGGGGCGGCCTCCTTCTCGGAGGCACTCCGGTGGGGGGCGGAGACCTACCACGCCCTGAAGGGGGTCCTGCATGCCGAGGGCCTCAAGACCGGGGTCGGGGATGAGGGGGGCTTCGCCCCGGACCTCCGCTCCAACGAGGAGGCCGTGCGCATGCTGGTGCGGGCCATCGAGTCGGCGGGCCGGACGCCCGGTGAGGAGGTGGCCATAGCCCTGGACCCCGCCACCAGCGAGCTGTGGCGCGAGGACCGCTACGTGCTGGCCGGGGAGGGAAAGGAGCTCAAGGCGGACGAGCTCGTGGGGTGGTGGGCTGACCTGTGCGAGCGCTACCCGATCGTTTCCATCGAAGACGGGATGGCTGAGGAGGACTGGGACGGATGGGAGATGCTGACCAAGGAGCTCGGCGGACGGGTGCAGCTGGTGGGAGACGACGTGTTCGTGACCAACCCCGACCGCCTGGAGCGGGGCATAGCCATGGGGGTCGCCAACGCCATCCTGGTGAAGCCCAACCAGATCGGCACCCTGACCGAGACCCTCGAGACCGTGCGGCTGGCTACCGCGGCCTCGTACGCCAGCGTCGTCTCGCACCGCTCGGGGGAGACCGAGGACACCACCATCGCCGACCTGGCCGTGGCCTGCAACAGCGGCCAGATCAAGGCCGGCGCTCCAGCCCGCTCGGACCGGGTGGCGAAGTACAACCAGCTCCTGCGCATCGAGGCGGATCTGGGGGAGGCGGCGGCTTACCTGGGGGGGGCGGCCCTGGCCGGGGGGCGGGGGGTGCTGTGACGGCCCGGCGGGTCATGTGGGTGGCGGTGGTATCGGTGGTGCTGGTTGGGGTGGCGTTCGTGACCCTGTTCCCCATCGGCACCATGCTCAGCCAGCGCCACCAGCTCAATGCGGTCTCCTCCCAGCTCTCCCGGCTGCAGGCAGCCAACCGGGCTCTGCGGGCCAAGGCCCGACTCCTCCGGACCAATGCCGAGATCGCCAAGCTGGCCCACGAGCAGTACGGCCTGGTCAAGCCAGGCCAGGAGGCCTACGTGGTTCTTCCGACCACGACGACCACCACCGGGAAGCACAGGTCCTAGCCCCCCCGGCCACCTGTCCTTGGCGGCCCTGCCCCCCCGGCCACCTGTCCTTGGCGGCCCTGCCCCCCGGCCACCTGTCCTTGGCGGCCCTGCCTCGTCTCCCGGCGTCTCTGCCACACCCGTGAGGCTCAGGTGAGAGCCCGGCCCCGTCCAAGGCGCGCGTGGTTACGCCCCCAAACTGGGAGGTAACCACGCGCGGAATCCCGAGCCGCCCTTCCAAGCCGCACCGTGCCCGCCCGAGCCGCCCGTGCGGGCCCGCGTCCAGCGCGGCGGCCCGCCCCCGGCCCCCGGCCTCGGCCCTCCCGGCCGCCCCCGGCCCCGTGCCGCCCTCCCGCCGGCTCGGCCCCGTGCCGCCCTCCCGCCGGCTCGGCCCCGTGCCTTTGCTAGCCTCGCCGGCCGGCGGGTGCACCCCGGGGCAGCGGTCCTGGCCGAGGGGAGCCCGGCCAGTGGGGGCCCCATGAGGGGCACCGCACCGAGTGGAGAGGCCGTACCGAGGAGGGCGGCCGAGCGGAATAGGCGTGAGAGCAGGAGGGTAAGGTGAGCATCCTCGGCAACAGGGTCCTGCGCAGCGAGGATCCCCAGTTCCTCACCACCGGGGCCCGCTACCTGGATGACCTGGACATCCCCGGGGCGGCCTGGGTGGTGTACGTGCGCTCCACCGAGCCCCACGCCCGCATAGCCGGCATCGACGTCACCGAGGCCAAGCAAGCGGCCGGGGTGCTCGACGTGGTCACCGCCTCCGATGTCGATCTTTCCCCCATCCCGCCCGAGCCGGCCGTCTTCCCCGAGGCGATGTCCCGGCCGTGGCTGGCAGATGGCGTCGTGCGCTTCGTGGGCGAGCCGGTGGCGGCCATCGTGGCCGAGACCAGGGAGCAGGCGGCCGATGCCGCCGACCTCGTCGTGGTGGACTACGACCCCCTGCCGGCGGTGGCGGACCCGGAGGCCGCGCTGGCCGGGGAGGTCCTCCTCTGGCCGGAGGTGGGGACCAATGTGGCCCTGGAGATGTCCGACGCCGAGGAGGGTTCGCTCTTCGACGGCTGCGACGTGGTCGTCCGCCAGCGGGTGGTGAACCAGCGAGTAGCCCCTTGCCCTCTCGAGGTGCGGACGGCGGCGGCCAAGTGGGAGGGGGACCGGCTGGTCCATTGGATCTCCACCCAGGCGCCTCACGGGGTCCGGGACTCCATCGCCAAGGCCCTGGATCTGGAGCCCGGGCTGATCCGGGTGGTGGCGCCCGATGTGGGCGGGGGCTTCGGAGCCAAGGGCTCGCCGTACCCCGAAGAGCTGTTCCTCGCCTGGCTGGCCCGGCGCCTGGATCGCCCGGTCCGCTGGACCGAGACTCGCAGCGAGAACCTCATCGGGATGGGCCATGGCCGGGCCCAGATCCAGGATCTGGAGATCGGCGGGACGAGAGACGGGCGGGTGCTCGCGTATCGGTTGAGCGTGATCCAGGATGCCGGCGCCTATCCCGGCATCGGAGGCATCCTCCCCAGCCTCACCAGGACGATGCTCACCGGGGTTTACAGCATCCCCAAGGTGGGCTTCTCCAACCGGACCGTGGTCACGACGACCACCCCCACCACGGCCTACCGAGGGGCAGGACGGCCTGAGGCGACGGCCGCCGTGGAACGGGCCATGGACCTGTTCGCTACCGAGATCGGGATGGACCCGGCCGAGGTGCGCAGGCGGAACCTGGTGCCTGCCGACGCCTTCCCCTTCACCACCCCCACCGGCACCACCTACGACAGTGGGGACTATGCCCGGGCCTTGGAGCTGGTGCTCGACGCCGCCGGCTATCCCTCCCTGCGGGAGGAGCAGGCCCGGCGGCGGGCGGCCGGCGACAGGTGCCAGCTCGGGATCGGCCTGTCGGTGTACGTGGAGATAACCAACGGCCTCCCCGGCTCGGAGTTCGGGGCGGTGCAGGTGCGGCCGGACGGGACCGCCCTGGTCCGCACCGGGACCTCCCCCCATGGGCAGGGCCACGCCACGGCGTGGTCAATGCTGGTCGCCGACACGCTGGGGATCCCGGTGGACTCCATCCAGGTGGTCCACGGGGACACCGACGTGGTCCCCCGGGGCATAGGCACCTTCGGCTCCCGCTCCCTGCAGACAGGAGGGGTGGCCGTGCGCCAAGCGGCCGTGGAGGTGGTGGAGAGAGGCCGCCGGCTGGCAGCCGAGCTCCTCGAGGCCGATCCCGCCGACGTCGTCCTCGACCTGGCGGGCGGGCGGTTCCACGTGGCGGGGGCTCCCGAGGCCAGGGGGGCTGCCCGCACCTGGGCCGAGCTGGCCCGGGAGGCGCAGGAGCGCGCCGGGGCCGCGGTGGGCGAGAGCGGAGAAGGAGGGCCGCAGGGAGACGGGGCGGTCTCGAAGCCGGCGACGGGCGGCGGCCAGAGCAAGGTGGCACTGCCCGCCGGGCGGCTGGAGGCGGAGGTGGACTTCGAGCCGCCCGGGCCCACCTTTCCCTTCGGTGCCCATGTGGCCGTGGTGGAAGTCGATACCGAGACAGGCCGAGTGGAGCTCCGCCGCCTGGTGGCCGTGGACGACGCCGGACGGATCGTGGCGCCGCTGCTGGCCGAGGGGCAGGTCCATGGTGGGTTGGCCCAGGGTGCCGCCCAGGCCCTCCTGGAGGAGATGCGCTACGACGAGCAGGGGAACCCGCTCACCGCGACCCTGGCCGACTACGCCTTCATCACTGCGCCCGAGCTCCCCAGCTTTGAGACCGTCCATGCCGAGACACCCACGCCCCGCAACGAGCTGGGTGCCAAGGGGATCGGTGAGTCGGGCACCATCGGCTCGACCCCGGCCGTGCAGAATGCCGTGGTGGATGCCCTCGTCCATCTCGGGGTGAGGCACCTGGACATGCCGACCAGCCCGGAGAGGATCTGGCGGGCGGTGACCTCGGCCTCGGCCGGCCGGACCGCCTGAGGGGGCCGGCGGCATCGGTGGCCGGCGGCGCCCGCCCAGTCCGCCTAAGGGGGCCGGCGGCATCGGTGGCCGGCGGCGCCCGCCCAGTCCGCCGGGGGGGGGCCGGCGGCGCCCACCCCGGTGGCCGGGCTCCCGCAGGCCCCTTGCGACCCAGGTCGTCAGAGGCCCGCGTGATGCGCCATGATGGGCCCAACCGCCGGGAGCTCGATCCTGTCGGCGCCAGCAGGACACCCAGAAACCGAAGCCAGCACTAGCTACGAGAGGGGTTGGTCGCCCGTGAAGGTAGCCATGACCGTCAACGGCAAGACCTACGAGCACGAGGTCGAGCCCCGGCTGCTCCTGGTGTACTACCTGCGGGAGGTGCTGGGGCTGACCGGCACCAACGTGGGGTGTGACACCACCTCCTGCGGGGCGTGCACCGTGCTGCTCAACGGGGAGTCGGTGAAGTCCTGCACCGTCCTGGCCGTACAGGCCGACGGGGCCGACATCACCACCATCGAGGGCCTGGCCGGCCCGGACGGCAAGCTCCACCCGATCCAGGAGGCCTTCCGGGAGCACCACGCCCTCCAGTGCGGGTACTGCACGCCAGGGATGGTCATGGCGGTGACGTCCCTGCTCCGGGAGAACCCCCACCCGAGCGAGGACCAGGTCCGCTTCGGCCTGGAGGGTAACCTCTGCCGCTGCACCGGGTACCACAACATCGTGAAGGCCGTGCTGGCCGCCGCGGCCGCGGGGGCGGGGAGCGCCCCCATCGGGGCGGGCACGGCCGGCGCCGTCCCCACCGGAGGCGCCGTAGCTGGCGGTGGGGCCCGATGAGCGCCACCCAGGCCCCGGCAGCTGGCACCGTGGGCTCCCGGCTCACCCGGCTGGAGGACCCGGCGCTCCTGACGGGGGAGGGCCGCTACGTCGACGACCTGGCCGTCCCCGGGGCGCTGCACCTGGCCGTGCTGCGCAGCCCCTACGCCCACGCCCGCATCCGCTCCGTGGACACCTCGGCGGCCCTCTCCCAGCCGGGCGTGGTGGCTGCCTTCTCCGGAGCCGACCTCCAGCAGGAATGGGCATCGCCCATGCCCTGCGCCTGGCCCGTCACCCCGGACATGAAGAACCCGCCCCACTATCCCCTGGCCGTCGACACTGCTTGCTATGTGGGTGACGGGGTGGCGGCGGTGGTGGCCGAGACCGCCGAGCAGGCCCAGGACGCCCTGGCCTCCATCACGGTGGACTACGAGGAGCTGCCGGCGGTGGTGGACCTGGAGGATGCCGCCAGCGACCGCGTGCTGGTGCACGAGTCCCTGGGCACGAACACCTCCTACGTGTGGGAGCTGAACCCCGACCCCGAAGCCGTGGAGAGGGCCTTCGCCGGCGCCGCTCACACGGTGTCCGAGCGGTACGTGCAGCAACGCCTCATCCCCTCGGCCATGGAGACCCGGGGCGTCTGCGTGGTGCCCCAGCCGTACGGGGGCGAGTACACGCTGTACTCCGCCACCCAGATACCCCACATTTTGAAGATCATGGCCGGCCTCACCACGGGTATCCCCGAGTCCAAGGTCCGCGTCGTCGCCCCGGAGGTGGGAGGCGGGTTCGGCTCCAAGCTGAACGTCTACGCGGAGGAGCTCCTGTGCCTGGCGCTGGCCCGCCGGCTCCGCCGCCCGGTGCGCTGGCGCGAGGAGCGCACCGAGAACGCCCAGGCCACCATCCAGGGCCGAGGCCAGGTCCAGCGCATCGAGCTGGCCGCGGACTCGGAGGGGAAGCTGATGGCGGTCAGGGTGAAGTTGCTGGCCGACATGGGTGCCTACCTCCAGCTGGTGACACCGGGCATACCCCTGCTCGGGGGCTTCCTCTACCACGGCGTCTACCACACACCGGCCTATTCCTTCTCCTGCCAGAGCGTCTTCACGACCAAGACCCCGACCGACGCCTACCGGGGGGCGGGCCGGCCCGAAGCCACCTACGCCATCGAGCGGGCCATGGATGCCCTGGCCCGCAAGGTCGGCGTTGACCCGGCCGAGATCCGCCGGCGCAACTTCATCCCCACCGAGTCCTTCCCCTACGGCTCCACCCCCGGGCTGGTGTTCGACAGCGGCAACTACCCCGCTGCCTTGGACAAGGCGCTCCAGCTGGTGGGCTACGAGGAGCTCCGGGCCGAGCAGGCCCGGCGTCGGAGCGCCGGGGAGACCAAGCACCTCGGCATCGGGATCTCCTCGTACGTGGAGATGTGCGGCCTGGCCCCCTCCCGGGTCCTGGCCTCGCTCAACTACTCGGCCGGCGGCTGGGAGGCCGCCACCGTGCGCATCCTGCCCACGTCCAAGGTCCAGGTCGTCACCGGCACCAGCCCTCACGGGCAGGGCCACGTGACCTCGTGGTCCATGATCGTGGCCGACAAGCTGGGGATCTCGCCCGAGGACGTCGAGGTGATCCATGGTGACACCGCCTCGTCCCCCCACGGCATGGACACCTACGGGTCGCGTTCGCTGTCCGTGGGCGGAACCGCCGTCTACCTGGCCACTGAGAGGGTGCTGGACAAGGCCAAGCGCATTGCAGCCCACCAGCTGGAGGCGGCCGAGGAGGACCTCGAGTTCTCGGGCGGGGCCTTCTCGGTCAGGGGGTCTCCGGAGCGTTCCATGCCCCTGGCCACGGTCGCCTTCGAGGCCTTCACGGCCCACAACCTCCCCGAAGGCACGGAACCGACCCTGGAGGCCTCCGTCACCTGGGACCCGCCCAACTTCACCTTCCCCTTCGGCACCCACGTGGCCGTGGTCGAGGTCGAGGAGGAGACCGGGCGCATCGAGCTCGTCAAGTATGTGGCCGTGGACGACTGCGGCAACCAGGTGAACCCCCTGCTGGTCGAGGGACAGGTCCACGGTGGGATCGCCCAGGGCGTGGCCCAGGCCCTCTGGGAGGAGGCCGTGTACGACAAGGACGGGAACCTGCTCTCGGCCACCCTGGCCGACTACCTGGTGCCGGCAGCCTCGGAGTTGCCCAGCTATGTCACCGACTCCACCGTGACCCCGAGCCCGACCAACCCCATGGGCGTGAAGGGAGTGGGCGAGGCCGGCACCATCGCCTCCACCCCGGCGGTGATGAACGCCGTGGTGGACGCCCTGTCCCCCTTGGGGGTCACCGATCTGGACATGCCAGCCAGCCCCATGCGGGTCTGGGAGGCGATCTCCCGGGCTCGTCAGGGCCGAAATTGACCTGGTTCCCCTTGCCGTCGCCTTCCACTGCCGCCCCTTCCCCCAAGGAGGTCTGCCGTTGATACCCGCTGCTTTTGACTACACCCGGGCCGGTTCGGCCGAGGAGGCCGTCTCGCTCCTCAGCCAGCACGGTGACGAGGCCAAGCTCCTGGCGGGCGGCCACTCGCTGCTGCCTCTCATGAAGCTCCGCCTGGCGACCCCCGCCCTGCTGGTGGACGTGGGGCGGCTGGGAGAGCTGTCATACGTGCGTGACGAGGGGGACCACATCGCCATCGGCGCCCTCACCCGCCACCATGACCTGGTGCACTCCGACCTGCTGCGCCAGCAGGTGCCGATCCTCTCCCACACCGCCGGGCTGGTGGGCGATCCTCAGGTGCGCCACCGGGGCACCATTGGCGGGTCGTTGGCCCACGGGGACCCGGCCTCGGACCTGCCGGCCGTCGTGCTGGCCCTGGGCGGCACCCTCGTTGCCCGGGGTCCCAGAGGGGAGAGGACCATACCGGCCACGGAGTTCTTCCGTGGGTTCCTGGAGACGGCGCTTGCCCCCGACGAGCTGCTCACCGAGATCCGGGTGCCAAAGGCCGGCGGGGGCTGGTCCTACCAGAAGTTCAACCGCCGGGCGTTCGACTGGGCCATCGTGGGGGTGGCGGCCGTGGCCGACGGCGGGGGAAGGGCCGCTGTCTCGCTGGTGAACATGGGCCCCACCCCCCTGCGGGCCACGGCCGTGGAGGAGGCGCTGGCCGGCGGGGCATCGGTGGCCGAGGCAGCCAGCCACGCCGCCGATGGCCTGGACCCGCCCTCGGACCTCAACGCCAGCCCCGAGTACCGCCGGCACCTGGCCACGGTCCTGGTCCGCCGGGCCCTCGAGGAGGCGGGCACCCGCTGACGGTGAACCCGGTGGAACGGCCCCCGGCCAGCCCGGAGGAGGTCCAGGCCGCCCTGGCCCGCCACGGGTACCTGGCTGACGAGGGACTGGCCACCGCCGTCTTCCTCGCTCTGGCCCTGCAGCGGCCACTGCTCCTGGAGGGGGAGGCCGGCGTGGGCAAGACCGAGGTGGCCAAGGCCCTGGCCCGATGGACCGGCGGAGAGCTGGTGCGCCTCCAGTGCTACGAGGGGATCGACGTGTCCCAGGCCGTCTACGAGTGGGACTACTCCCGCCAGCTGCTGCACCTGCGGGCGGCCGAGGCGCGGGGCAGCGCCACCGGGCAGGGCTTCGGACCGGAGGTGGAGGACGAGCTCTACTCGGAGCGGTTCCTGGTCCGTCGCCCCCTGCTGGCCGCCATCGCCCCCGTCGGTGCCTCTCCCGGATCGCCGCCGCCGGTCCTGCTGGTGGACGAGGTCGACCGCTCCGACGACGAGTTCGAGGCCTTCCTCCTCGAGATCCTGTCGGACTACGCCGTGACGGTGCCCGAGCTGGGGACGTTCCGGGCCGCCGTCCCCCCCGTGGTGGTGGTGACCTCCAACCGGACCCGTGATGTCCACGATGCCCTGAAGCGGCGCTGCCTCTACCACTGGGTGGAGCATCCCGACTTCGAGCGGGAGGTGGCCATCGTGGCACTGCGGGCTCCTGGGGTGGACGAGAAGCTGGCCCGGCAGGTCGCTGCCGCCGTGGAGAGGCTGCGGGACCTGGGTCTCTACAAGCCGCCCGGAGTGGCGGAGACCATCGTGTGGGCCGAGGCCCTGGCGGCACTGGGGCGTTCTGAGCTGGATGAGGCCAGCGTGGAGCTCACCCTGGGCACCGTGCTCAAGTACCGGGAAGATGCCGAGAGGGTGCGGGGCGCCGGGGTGGGGGACCTGGTGCGGGCGGCGGTGGGGCGGGCCTCGGTGGGGTGAGCCGGGGCAGCGCCGGTAGCGCCGGACAGGAGGAGCGGGTGGCGTCGGGGAACGGGTCCGCCGGGCAGGGAGCGCTCCCGGGCGGGAGGTGGCAGGGGGATGCCGAGCCTCGGGAGCCGCCCCGGAATGGCCCTGGCGGCCCAGGGCCCAGCCGGGTCTCCGAGCATCTCCCCGTGGCCTTCGCCCGGGTCCTGCGGGCCTCGGGGCTGGACGTCCCGGTGGGCTCGGTGGTGGCCTACGCCGCCGCTCTGGGCCGGCTGGGCCTGGACCGCCAGCAGTCCGTGTACTGGGCCGGGCGGGCCACCCTGGTCCGGCGGCCCGAGGACGTGGCTCCCTATGACCGGGCCTTTGCTGCCTTCTGGCTGGGGCGCCCGCCCGTCACCCCGGGCCAGGTGGCAGCCGTCCCCGTCACCCTGGCCCTGGACGAGGGGGAGGAGGGTGGCCGGGAGGAAAACGGGCAGCGGGAGGAGGAGGGCCTCACCCTGGCCGTGCGCTACAGCCGGACCGAGGTGCTCAGGCACAAGGACTTCGCGGCCTGCACCCCCGACGAGTTGGAGGAGGCCTATCGCATGATGGAGGGCGTGCGCCTGCGGGCTTCTCCGCGCCGCTCCCGCCGGCAGGTGGCGGCCCGCCATCGTGGCAAGAGGCCGGACCTGCGGCGCACGGTGCGCCAGGCCCTCAGGGCCGAGGGGGAGCCCCTGCGCCGGGAGTGGAGCGAGCCGGGGGTGAGGCCACGACGGGTGGTGCTGCTGTGCGACATAAGCGGCTCCATGGAGCCCTACGCCCGAGCCCTCATCCGGTTCCTGCACGTGGCGGTGGCCGGCGGCCCCAAGGTCGAGGCCTTCACCCTGGGAACCCGGCTCACCCGGGTGACCAAGGAGCTCTCCCAGCACGACCCCGATGTGGCATTGGCCCGGGCCACCCGCAGCGTGGCGGACTGGTCGGGTGGGACCCGCCTCGGCGAGGGGCTCGCCGCCTTCAACGACCGTTTCGGGGTCAGGGGGATGGCGAGGGGAGCGGTAGTGGTCATCCTGTCCGATGGCTGGGACCGGGGGGACCCCCGGGTCCTGGCCCGGGAGATGGCCAGGCTCAGCCGGGTCGCCCACCGGGTGGTGTGGGTGAACCCCCTCAAGGCCAGCCCGGGCTATGCCCCGCTGGCCCGCGGGATGGCTGCGGCCCTCCCCTACGTTGACGACTTCGTGGAAGGGCATTCGTTGGCCTCGCTCGAGGGCCTGGTGGAGGTGGTGAGCCGATGAAGGAGGTCATGGCCGACATCGACCGGTGGCGGTCGGCCGGGAAGAAGGTGGCCGTGGCCCGGGTGGTGGGGGTGGAGGGCTCCGGGCCCCGGGACCCGGGGGCGACCATGGCGGTGAGCGAGCAAGGAGAGGTGGCCGGCTCGGTGTCCGGGGGGTGCGTCGAGGGGGCGGTGGTCACCGAGGCCCTCGATGCCCTGGCCCGGGGCGAGGGGGCCCGACTCTGCACCTTCGGCTACTCCGACGACGAGGCCTTCGCAGTGGGGCTCACCTGCGGAGGGACCATCCACGTGCTGGTGGACCCGGGCATAATGCCCGTCTACGAGTCGCTCCGGGCATCCCTGCGGGCCGAGGAGCCGGTAGCTCTGGCCACCGTCGCCTCCCTGGAGGTGGCGGACAGCGGGGACGAGTCCCTGCCGCCCCTCGGCACGACCATGCTGGTTAAGGAGGGGGGGGCGGTCGAGGGGAGCCTGGGGGAGGAGGACCTGGACCGGGTGGTGGCCCGGGATGCCCTTGGTGCCCTGGCCAGCGGGCTGTCCACGACCCGCCACTACGGGCGCCACGGCGAGGCCCGCCAGCGGGAGGTGGCCGTCTTCCTGGAGGTGTTCGCGCCCCCGCCCAACATGATCATCTTCGGGGCGGTGGACTTCACCGCTGCCCTGGCCCGCATGGGGAAGCTGCTCGGCTACCGGGTCACGGTCTGCGATGCCAGGCCCGTGTTTGCCACCCCGGCCCGCTTCCCGATGGCGGACCAGGTCGTGGTGGACTGGCCCGATCGCCACCTGTCTGCCGTGGGTGCGGGGCTCGGTCCGCGCGACGCCGTCTGCGTGCTCACCCACGACCCCAAGTTCGATGTGCCCGCCATCGTGGCCGCCCTGCAGACCAAGGTCGGGTACCTGGGCGCCATGGGCTCGCGGCGCACCCACGTGGACAGGGTGGCCCGCCTCCGGGAGGCAGGGGTGACGGAGGAGGGGTTGGAGCGGGTGCTGGCCCCGATCGGGCTCGACATAGGGGCCCGCACCCCGGAGGAGACGGCGGTCTCCATCTGCGCCGAGATCATCGCCCGCCGTACCGGGCGTCAGGCGCCATCCCTGCGCGATGCCGAGGGCCCGATCCACCACGGGATGGAGGCGGCCCGGGCCTGAGTGGCCTCCCGCAAGGGCCTCCCCGGCACAAGTGCCCGCCGGGAAAATTAGGGCCCACGCCGGGAGACGGAATGTGGCCGGGCAAGGGGGGAGGCGCAACGGCCATTTTGGAGTGCGCAAGGTCACTCTGATGGCCCTGGGGCTGGATATGTGGCTCCAGGTTGACTCGGAATGATCCAACGCACTCCGAAATGGGGGTAGCACCAAACAGGTCGGCGGCTCCGGACCTAAAGACGCCAAGCCCCCCGCCGGCCGCCGGCCGCGCCGCCCCCGCCCCCCGTCGGCCGCCCCGCCCCGGCCGCCGCCCCGCCCCGGCCGCCGCCCCGATCCCCCCCGCCCCACCCCCGCCAACGACGCGCCTCCGGCCCGCCGCCGGGGAAGGGGCTAACGTAAGGGCCCAGATGCCCACGGACCCCCATGTTGCCCGCCCCCCCCTTCGCAGCTCGGCATGGTTCGGCATCGGGGGCAAGCTGGGCTTCCTCCACCGCTCCCACACCCGCTCCCAGGGCTTCACCCCCGAGGTCTTCGACGGGCGCCCGGTCGTCGGCATCGCCAACTCGTGGTCCGAGCTCACCCCGTGCAATGCCCACCTGAGGGAGCTGGCCGAAGCGGTCAAAAGGGGCGTGTGGCAGGCGGGCGGGTTCCCCCTCGAGTTCCCCACCATGTCGCTCGGCGAGACCCTGATGCGCCCCACGACCATGCTGTACCGCAACCTCATGGCCATGGAGGTGGAGGAGTCCCTGAGGGCCAACCCCCTTGACGGGGTGGTCCTCCTGGCCGGGTGTGACAAGACCACGCCGGCCCAGCTGATGGGGGCAACCAGCGTGGACCTGCCGGCGGTCATGGTCACCGGAGGCCCCATGCTGACGGGCCGCTTCCGGGGCCAGCCCGTGGGCTCGGGGACCGACGTCTGGCGCTTCAGCGAGGAGGTGCGGGCCGGGATGATGGCCCCCGAGGAGTTCCTCGAGGCCGAGGCCTGCCTGTCCCGCTCCCATGGCCACTGCATGACGATGGGGACCGCCTCCACCATGGCCTGCCTCACCGAGGCCCTGGGCCTGGCGCTGCCGGGCTCGGCTGCCCTGCCCGCCCCCGATGCCGGCCGGCTGCGGACCGCCCAGCTCGCCGGCCAGCGCCTGGTGGCCATGGTCGGGGAGGGGCTCAGGCCCTCCTCGGTGCTCACCCGGGCCGCTTTCGAGAACGCGGTGCGGGTCAACGCCGCCATCGGGGGCTCCACCAACGCCGTGGTGCACCTGCTGGCCCTGGCGGGGAGAGCCGGCGTGGACCTCACCCTGGACGACGTGGACCGCCTGGGAGCGGCCGTCCCCACCCTGGTGGACCTCAAGCCCTCGGGGCGCTTCCTGATGGAGGACTTCGCCTACGCCGGCGGGCTCCCCGCCGTGATGGCCGAGATCGCTGACCTGCTGCACCTGGACGCCCTCACCGTCACGGGCCGGACCGTGGGCGAGAACCTGGAGCGAGCCGAGTGCTTCAACCGGGAGGTGATCCGTTCCCGGGACGAGCCCCTGCTCCCACCGGGGAACGCCACGGTCGTGCTGCGGGGCAACCTGGCCCCCGACGGGGCCGTCCTCAAGGCGTCGGCGGCCTCGCCGGAGCTGCGCTCCCACCGGGGAAGGGCCCTCGTGTTCGACTCCATCGAGTCCTACGACGAGGCGGCCGACGACCCGTCCCTGGAGGTGGGGCCGAGCGACGTCCTGGTCGTTCGCTACGCCGGGCCCCGCGGCTACCCGGGGATGCCCGAGGTGGGCAACCTGGCCCTCCCGAGGAAGCTGCTGGCCCAGGGGGTGACGGACATGGTGCGCATCTCCGACGCCCGCATGAGCGGCACCTCCTACGGGACCGTGGCGCTGCACACCGCCCCGGAGGCGGCGGTGGGTGGCCCCTTGGCCCTGCTGGAGACGGGGGACGTCGTCCGCCTGGACGTCGAGGGCCGCCGCTTGGACATGGAGGTGGACGAGGCGACCCTGGCCCGCCGGCGGGCAGCGTGGACCCCGCCCCCCCGGGCCGCCGAGGGGGGCTGGGTGGGGCTGTACCTCGACCACGTGCTCCAGGCCGACCGGGGTGCGGACCTGGACTTCCTGGTCGGGGCCCGGGGCAACGGGGTGCCTCGCCGCTCCTTCTAGGCGCCCCGGCCCCCACACGCCCTAAGCCGGCCCGGCTCCCACACGCCGCCGGGTGCCCCTCCCACCCGCCGCCGGGTGCCCCTCCCACCGGCCGGCGGCCTCGCCTGGCAGGGCCGGTCAGGCGCCGGCTTGCAGGTGGGCCTCGGCGCACTCCACCCCGGAAGGCCCCACGGTAGCGGCATGGCCGACCCCGGGGTCCAGGACCATGCGGTCGCCGGGGTTGAGCGGGATGTCTCCCGAGTCGGTGTGGAACACGATCGAGCCCGACAGGCAGCACAGCACCTTGCGGTAGGGATGCTCGTGCCAGGCGTAGCGGTCCCCGGGAGCGTTGCCCCAGCGGTATGGGGACAGCCCCTCGGCCCGCAGGCCTTGGACCAGTTCCTCCGGCCCCTGCCCTGAGCCCCAGCCCTCCTGCACGCTCACCCCGGCTCCCATGAGCCCCAGCATGGGCCAAACTGGCGGCATGGAGCCAGCAGCCGGAGGGGCCCGGTGACCATGGCCGCCGTGGTCCTGGCGGCGGGCGGCTCCCGGCGCTTCGCCGGCGAGGGGCCCAAGCTGACGGCGCCCTTTCGTGGGCGCCCTCTGGTCACGTGGGCCGTGGAAGCTGCCCTGGGGGCGGAACTAAATGAGGTCGTGGTGGTCACGGGCGCCGTTGACCTGGAACCCCTGCTGCCCGCCGCCGTCACCCTCCTCCACAACCCGGCCTGGGCTTCCGGGCAGGGCGGGTCGCTGGGAGTGGCCCTGGACTGGTGCCGGCGCCAGGGCCACGAGGCGGCGGTGGTGGGCCTGGCCGATCAGCCCCTGGTCCCGGCGGAGGCCTGGAAGGCGGTGGCCGGGGCCCCGCCGGCTCCCGTCGTGGTGGCCACCTACGATGGGAGGAGGCGGAACCCGGTCCGGTTGGACCGCTCGGTATGGCCCCTGCTATCCCTCGACGGGGACGAAGGGGCTCGCTCCCTGATGAGGGGGAGGCCGGACCTGGTGGCCGAAGTAGCCTGCCAGGGCAACCCCATGGACATCGACACGGTGGAGGACCTGCAGGCGTGGAGCTGACCAACGAGTTCAAAGTGAGCGTGCCGGTGGAGCAGGCCTGGGCCATCCTCACCGACGTGGAGCGGATCGCCCCCTGCATGCCCGGAGCGGAGCTGCGGGAGGTAGAGGGCGACGAGTACCGGGGGGTGGTGAAGGTGAAGGTGGGGCCCATCACCGCCGAGTACCGGGGGAAGGCCAGGTTCCTGGAGCAGGACGAGGAGGCCCACCGGGCCGTGCTGAGGGCCGAGGGCCGGGAGACGCGGGGTCAGGGCAACGCCAACGCCACCATCACCGCCACCCTCGAGCCCGAAGGGGACGGGACCAGGGCCTCGGTCGTGACCGACCTCGCCATCACCGGGCGGGTGGCCCAGTTCGGTAGGGGAGTCCTGGCCGACGTCTCGAGCAAGCTGCTCACCCAGTTCGTGCAGTGCCTGGAGACCACCGTCCTGGCCGGCGAGGGCGCCCCTGGCAGCCAGGAGGCGGCCGCCGCGGCCGCCGCCGACGGCAGCAGCGAGGCCGTCGGCTCCACCGACAGCGCTGCCGACGGCACAGCCGGGGGCGGCGCCCCCGAGCCGTCCCCGATTGGAGGGGGGGCACCGGCCGCCGCGACCGGCCCCACCCCTTCGGCGGTGGGTGGAGGAGCTCCCGCCGTGGGTGGAGGAGCTCCCGCCGCCGGCGGGGTGCGCACCATCGAGTCCCGCCAGGCGGAGCCCGTGGACCTGGTGGGGGTGGCGGGCGGCTCCGTGCTGCGCCGGCTCGGCCCCGTAGCCGGGGGGCTGGGGGCAGTGGTGGCCCTGCTGGCCGCCCTGGTCTTCTGGCGCCGCCGGCGGCGGTGACGGGGCCCTCCGAGCGCGACAGGGAGCAGGTCGCAGCCCTCCTGGGTCGCCAGCCCCGGGGGGCCTTCGAGGTGGTGGTGCGGGGGGCCGGGGGCAGGCCGGTGGTGGTGCGCAACGAGCCCTTCGAGTTCGACGGGCGGCCCATGCCGACCCGCTGGTGGTTGGTGGGCAAGGAGCTGCGGGAGGCGGTGAGCAGGCTCGAGGCGGGGGGCGGGGTCAAGGCGGCGGAGGCCGCCGTCGACCCCGCCCGGTTGGCGGCCGCCCACGAGCGGTACCGCCAGGAGCGGGATGCGGCCATCCCGCCGGGCCACTCCGGGCCCCGGCCACAGGGCGGGGTCGGGGGGGCCCGGCGCGGGGTCAAGTGCCTGCACGCCCACCTGGCCTGGTTCCTGGCCGGCGGGGACGACCCGGTGGGCCGCTGGGTGGCTGAGCGCCTGGGCCTGCCTGCTGCCGTGGCTGCCGTGGACTGCGGGACCAACTCCACCCGCCTTCTCGTGGCGGGAGCGGGCGGAGCCCCGCTGCGCCGGCTTATGCGGATCACCCGGCTGGGCCAGGGCGTGGACGCCACCGGCCGCCTCGACCTCGAGGCGGTGGAGCGGACCCTCGCCGTGCTGGCCGAGTACCGCGAGGAGATGGACCGCCTGGGGGTGGGCCCGGTCAGGGCGTCGGCCACGTCGGCGGTGCGCGATGCGGCCAATCGGGACGATTTCCTGGACGGGGCGGAGAAGGTGGTGGGCACCCGCCCCGAGCTGCTGAGCGGGGAGGAGGAGGGGCGGCTCTCCTACGCCGGGGCCACTGCCGACCTGGACCCCGCGGCCGGCCCGTACCTGGTGGTGGACATAGGAGGGGGCTCGACCGAGCTCGTGGCCGGGCCCGGAGGGGGAGCCGAGCCCGAGGGGGTGGTGTCCATAGACGTGGGCTGCGTGCGGGTGACCGAGCGGTTCCTGCACCACGACCCCCCAACGGAGGAGGAGGTGGCGGCGGCCCGCCGGGCGGTGGGGGAAGCCCTGGACCGGGCGGTGGCCGCCGTGCCCGCCGCCCGGGGGGCCCGGGTGCTGGTGGGGCTGGCCGGCACGGTCACCACGCTGGCGGCGCTGGACCAGGGCCTGGAGAGCTACGACCGGGACCGGGTCCACCACTACGTCCTCGACCGGGGCAGGGTGGAGGAGCTGGCCTCGGTGCTGCTGGGGGAGCCCGCCGCGGCCCGCTCGGCCCGGGCCGGGGTGGAGGCGGGCCGGGCCGACGTCATCGCCGGCGGGGCGCTCGTGCTGGCGGTGGTGATGGAGCGCCTGGGGATCGACCGCTGCCTGGTGTCGGAGGCCGACATCCTGGACGGGATGGTGGCTTCGCTGCGGGGACTGCCCTAGTGGGGACCCCGGCCCTGCAGGTCGGCCTGTTGGCCGACCTGGACGGCTCCAGCCCGGTGCCGTGGCTGGCCCTCCGGGCGGCGCGCTCCGAGCTGCGTCGGCGCCTCCCCGGTGCCGACGTGAGGGCCTTCTCGGTCTCCCCGCGGGGCGGCGCCTGGGACGGGGGGGAGGCGGTGGAGGCTATTCCTGCCTGGGGGGAGGGCTGCCTGCCGCCCGGCCTCGACGCGGCCCTGGTCATGACGGCGGCCCGGGTCGAGCCGCCCTGCCCGGCCGTCCGCGCCGAGCCGGGGGACCTGGCCCGTCTGCTCCCCGAGGTCCTCGACCAGGCCGTGGTGGCCAAGCGGCGGGCCTGGCTGGAGCTCATGGGATGGTGGCCGGAGCCTCCGGTGGGCCCTGAGCTGCTCAGCCCCGAGGACTGGGTGGCGCTCGGCGCTCCCATCCCTGCCGACCCCGGGGCGGGAGAGCGGGCCCGGGCGGCGCTGGACGAGGTGGCCCGGCTGGTGGACGCCCGGGCGGCGGGTGAGTGGCAGGAGGGGGCGGGGAAGGGGCCATGCCATTTCGAGGAGCTGCAGGAGGCGGCTCGCCTGGAGCGGGAGAGGCGGCTGCTGGCTATGAGGCTGGTCCTGGCGGAGGTGGTGGACGACCTGGGGGGGAGGAAGGACCAGGCCGAGGCGGCACTGGCCAGGTGGCGCCGGGAGGTGTCCGAGGCCTGGGCGGCCCAGGATGCGGAGCTGGTGGCCCTGCGCGCCCGGGTGGGGGAGCTGCCTCCGGGCAGCGGGTTCCGGGAGGAGCTGGGACGGGCCCTGCGGTTCCTGCGGCGGCGGCTGGCCCGGTGAGCCCGGTGCAGGTGCCGACGGTGGGGGAGCCGACCGTATCCGTGGTCATGCTCACCTACGGGGGCAGGGAGTGGGTGGAGGCTTCCCTACGGGCTCTGGTGGACTCCACCCCGCCCGTCTACGAGCTGGTCGTGGTGGACAACGCCTCTCCCGACGGGACGGGGGAGTGGCTGGCCCGCAACCTGCAGGGAGCCCAGCTGGTCCGGAACGCCTCCAACGTCGGGTTCGGTCCGGGTGTGAACCAGGCCGCCCTCCTGGCCCGGGCCCCCTACCTGTGCCTGCTCAACAGCGACGCCCTGGTCACCCCGGGGTGGCTGGCCGCCATGGTGGCCTGCCTGGAGGGGGCGGAGGGGTGCGGGGCCGTGGTGCCCATGCTGTTGAACCTGGACGGGACCCTGCAGGAGGCGGGCGCCGTGGTGGGCAGGGAGGGGACCACCATGTCGATCGGCTGGCGGGACGACCCCAGCCGGCCCTGGTACTGCTTCCCCCGCTACGTCCCCTACGGCAGCGGCGCCTGCCTGGTGGTGCGCCGCTCGGACTTCCTCGCCCTCGGGGGCTTCGACCCTGCCTACGGGAAGGGCTACTTCGAGGACGTGGACCTGTGCTTCCAGATGGCCCAGGCGGGCCTGCGGGTGGCCTACGAGCCCCGTGCCGTGGTGCGCCATGTACGGGGGGCCTCCAGCAGCGCCGGCCTCGTGGCCAGGCTGAGGGAGGCGAACAGGGAGGAGTTCTGCAGGAGGTGGGGGGCCGAGTTGGCCCGCCTCCCCTCCCTCGTCGACCTGCCCCGCCACCCCTACCGGGCCATCGCCGCCCGTGATGCCGGGACGCCCGACAGGGTGCTCGTTGTGACCGATCGTCTTCCGAGGCAGCGCCAGGGGAGCCGCGCCGGGGACCTGGCCTTTGGCCTTGCGGGGGTGGCGGGGCAGGCCAGGATCACCATGGTGGGCCTCGAGGACCTGGGGCCTGCGGAGGAGGCCTCGTGGCTGCTCGATGCCGGGGTGGAGCTGATCTGGGGCGTGGGTGACTGGGAGGACTGGATGGGCCGCCACCTGTGCCATTTCGGGGTGGCGGTGGTGGTGGCGGCCCCGGGCCAGGGCGCCGGGCCCCCCGAAGCCGCCGGGACCCCCGAAGCCCCCGGGCCCCCCGGAGGCGCCGGGACCCCCGAAGGCGCCGCCGGCGCCGGGGCGGCGGGGGCCGGCTTCCGCAGCGCCGGCGGGGATGACCCGGTGATGCGGCGGGCTTCCTCCCTTCTGGAGCGGTACCAGCCGCAGGCGGCGGTGGTGCTGGACCTCCCCAGCCCCGAGGCGCTGGCCCGTGTGCCCAGCTCTCTGCTGGCCCGGGCGGAGGAGCTGTGGTGCCCTTCACCACCGGCGCAGGAGGCTGCCGGCGGCCTCAGGGTGTCGGCCGTGGGGCCGGCGTCTCCAGAGGGGATGGACCGGGCCCTGGCGGCGGCCTTGGCCCGCCTGGGCGTCGTGCCCACGGGGCCGGCGGGTTGGCCCCGCCGGGGAGCGGTGCCGGCAGGGTGGCCGGAGGAGCGCGGCCCGCGAACGGCCCCCGGGTGACGTACGGTGGACCGGTGCTCTTCGTGGCGACCTCTGATGGCATCCGCGGCCAGGATGGCAGCGCCGAGCTGGGTGGGCACCGGGTCCGGGCCCTGGCCACCGACGGGGGTGGCTGGTGGGCGATCGTGGACGGCCACGAGGTCTACCGCCGACCTGACGGGGGCGCCTGGGCGCCGGCGGCCCGTTCCAGCGAGCCGCTGACCTGCCTGGCCCCCCTCGATGAGGGGGGCCTCCTGCTCGGTGCGGCCGGGGCCCGGCTGCACCTCTTCCGTGCCCCAGGCTCCCTGGATCCGGTCGAGTCCTTCGACCGGGCGCCGGGGCGGGAGGAGTGGTACACGCCCTGGGGGGGTCCGCCCGACACGCGCTCTCTGGCCGTGGCCGGGGACGGCACGCTCTACGTGAACGTGCACGTGGGAGGGATCCTCCGCTCGGCCGACCAGGCCCGCAGCTGGGCGGTGACCATCGACCTTCACGCTGACGTCCACCAGGTCGTCTGCCCCCGTCCCGGCCAGGCCCAGCTGGTCCTGGCCGCCTGTGCCGACGGCCTGGCCGTGAGCGAGGACGCCGGGAGCACCTGGGTGCTCCGGGAGGTGGGGCTCCGCCGGACGTACTGCCGGGCGGTAGCCGTCGCCGGCGACACCGTGCTGGTGTCGGCCTCGGACGGCCCAGGAGGGTCGCACGCCGCCGTCTACCGGGCCCCCTTGAAGGGCTGCGAGCGCTTCGAGCGCTGCCGGCGGGGGCTGCCCGAGTGGTTCGAGGGGAACATCGACACCGGATGGCTGGTGGGGACGGATGGCCTGGCGGCCTTCGTGGGCCCCGACGGCAGGCTTTACCGGTCAGAGGACGAGGGGGGCACCTGGGAGCAGGCCGGCGAGGACCTGGGGGAGCCGTCATGGTTGCTCGCGACGTGACGGTGGCCGGCGCCGACCGGCTCTCCGGGCGCCGGGTCTACCTGCGCCCCTTGGTGGTGGACGACTTCGCCCAATGGAGGGAGGTGCGCCGGCGCAGCCGGGACTGGCTCACCCCCTGGGAGCCCCGACCGCCGGCAGGCGCCGGGGACGTGGTGGAGGACCGGCGGGCCTTCGCCTCACGGTGCGGGGCCCGCCAGCGCGAGCGCCAGCTCGGCACGGGATACGGGTTCGGCATATTCATAGAGGGGGGAAACCTGGTCGGGGAGGTGAACCTCTCGTCGATCCAGCGGGGCCCTCTCCAGAGCGCCTACGTGGGCTACTGGGTCGACCGGGCCCAGGCCGGCCGTGGCTATGTGCCCGAGGCAGTGGTGGTGGTCTTCCGCTACGCCTTCGAGGACCTCAACCTGCACCGGCTACAGATCTCGATCATCCCCCGCAACCGCCCGAGCCGGCGGGTGGCCGAGAAGCTGGGCCTGCGGGACGAGGGAGTGGCGGTGCGCTACTTGGAGATCAACGGGCGGTGGGAGGACCACATCCGCTACGCCATAACCGCCGAGGAGTGGTGGGAGCGCAGAGCCGACTACCTGCGGGACTGGGTGCTCTAGGTCCCAGGCACGGCCCTACGGCTGGCCCGCTCCCACGAAGTAGGTCTGCCACCCAGGCCAGAGGGGCGTGATGGCCACCGGCACCCCGGGTTGGGAGGCCTGGATGATCTCTCCGTTGCCCACGTACATGACCACGTGGTTGATCCCCGGCTGGGAGTCGAAGGGGAACGAGAAGAACAGCAGGTCCCCGGGCTGGAGGGCTGAGGTCGGGACCGGGGTGGTGTCGGCGTACTGAAGCGACGCCAGGTGGGGGAGCGAGACCCCGGCCGCCTGCCAGGCCAGCATGGTGAGCCCTGAGCAGTCCACACCGGCCCGGCTCGCCCCTCCCCAGACATAAGGCACCCCGACGTAGCTCTCGGCGGCCTTCACTGCCGCCTCCCCGCCCTGGCCAGGAGGAGGGGGCGAGTGGACGGTCGTGGTGGTGGCGAGCGGCAGGGTGGTGGTGGTCGTGGTCGGGGGGACGGTGGTGGGGGGCACGGAGGAAGGCGGAGTGGCGGAGGCCTGGGTGGTGGTGGAGGCGGAGGCCGCCTGCTGGGCCGCTTGCTGCTGGGCGGCCTGCTCGGCTGCCTGCTGGGCCGCGGCGCGTTGGGCCGCGGCCTGCTGGGCCGCCTGGCGCTGGGCAGCTGCCCGGGCTGCTGCCTGCTCCGCCGCCGCCCGGGCGGCGGCCTCCTCGGCGGCCTTGGCCGCGGCGGCCCGAGCCGCAGCCTGGGCGGCGGCCTGCCGGGCGGCTTGGGCGCTGGCCTCGGCCTGCGCCTGGGCCTGGCGCAGCTGCCGGCTGGCGTCTTGCTGGCTGGCGGCTGCCGCCTGGGCCTGGGCCTCGGCCTTGGCGGCGGCGGCGCTCTGCTGGCGGGCCCGTTGGGCCGCGGCCTGCTCGGCCGCCACCTGGCGGGCCAGGGCGTCGCGCAGGTCAGCCAGCTGGACCTGGTCGGCCTGCTGCAGCTGGATGGCAGCCTGGCGCTCCTTTGCCACCTGGGCCAGCGCCTGCCTGCTGGCCCTGGCCTCCCGGGCCATGGCGGCCCGGGCGGCCCGGAGACGGTGGACGGCCCTCACGTACTGGACCACGGCGTCATGGGAGCGCGACGTGATGGTGGAGGCATACTGCTGGCGGATGCTCAGCTGGTCCGCCGAGCCCACGGCGAACATGGAGTCCATGCTGGACGCCGGGTTGGCGAGCACCCAGTCCGTGACCATGGCCTTGCGCAGGTAGGAGGTGTCAGTGGAGAGCTGGCGCCGGGCCCGGGCCAGGGCGGCACGGGCCGCTTCCAGGCGCTTCTTGGCCTGCTGGGCCCGGATCATGGCGGCGTCGTAGGCCTCGTCGAGGCCGGAGACGCGATACTCCTGCTCCGTGAGCAGCTGCTGCACGGCGCTCACTGAGGACTGGGTACGGCTCACCTGGTGGCTGGCCGCCCCGGCCTCGGCTTGAGCCTGGGAGGCGCTGGCCTGGGCCTCCGAGGCGCTCTGGCGGGCCTGGGCGGCGGCGTCCCTGGCCTCCCGGGCCCTGGCCGCCGCCTGCTGGGCGGCTTGCTGGGCCGAGCGAGCCCTGGCCCTGGCCTGGGCCACTGAGCCGCCCTGGCCACTGCCAGAGCTGGCCGCGGCGGCAGGGGCCGCCACCCCGCTCACCGCCAGCGTGACCGACAATGCCGTCCCAGCTGCCGCGGCGCCATAACGCCGCCGAGATCCGGAGGCCATCCTCTACCGCCACCTTTCGGATGTTCCAAAAAATGGGTCCGATCAGCGGGGAAACCCGTCACGCCTCCGGCTAACCCCTCGAAACCGCCAGAAGACTACTCCGCGTGGGGGAGCAACTCAAGCTTTTCGACACGCATCTGCAACATGGGCGCAACACCCCCCTCGGCGGCGCCCGGTACGCCGGGGCGGCCCTGGGCGGTTGCTGCGCCCCCCGGACCGGACGACGCACCCCTCCTTGACCCGCCTGTGCCCGCCCCCTACGCTCCGCCCGGAGATGGCGATCAACCCGGAGGCCGTCGGCGCCACCAGCGGCCCCTTCGAGAGACGGTGGGGGTCCAGCGAATGCCTTCTCTACGCCCTGGGGGTAGGGGCGGGGACCGAGGAGCTGGCCTTCTCCACCGAGAACAGCGTGGGAGTGGCCCAAGCCGTGCTGCCCACCTTCGCCACGGTCATAGGCCGGGCCCGCCTCCCCAAGGAGGTGGGGAGCTTCGACCCCGCCATGCTGGTCCACGGCGAGCAGGCGCTCGAGCTGGCCGGCCCCCTCCCCGTCGAGGGCCATGTCCTCACGACCGTCGAGGTGGTGGGTATCTGGGACAAGGGCTCGGGCGCCCTCGTCGTGTACGAGACCCGGTCCACCGACGCCGGCACCGGCGAGTGGTGCTTCACCAACCGGTCATCGGTGTTCATCCGGGGGGAGGGGGGATGGGGTGGGCCCCGCGGCCCCTCGGGCCCGCGCCACGAGCCGCCCGAGCGGCCCCCGGACCATGTCGTCACCTATGAGACGGCGCCGGATCAGGCTCTCCTCTACCGGCTGTCCGGCGACCGCAACCCGCTCCACTCCGACCCGGTCTTCGCCGCCCGGGCCGGGTTCGAGCGCCCCATCCTCCACGGCCTCTGCACCTACGGGTTCACGGGCCGAGCCCTGCTGCACTGCCTGTGCGGGTCCGACCCCGCCCGCTTCCAGGCCATGGAGGGCCGCTTCAAGGCGCCCGTGTACCCCGGTGACCTGCTCACCATCTCCATGTGGGAGGGAGCTGACGGCGCGAGCGCCGTCTACCGCACCGAGACCCAACGGGGCGAGATCGTCATCGACTCGGGCTTCTTCCGGTCTAAATAGCCGCCTCGCTCCCCCCGGTCCCGCTGCCGCTCACGCCGGGCCCGAGTGGGCAGGGGATCCTTCGGGGAGCGGGGTCATTTCGCCCAGGACTAGGGTTCTGGGGCACAAAGCCGGGCGCGTGGTGGAACCGGTAGACACAGCGCACTTAAAATGCGCCGCTCCGGGAGGAGCATGAGGGTTCAAGTCCCTCCGCGCCCACGTGCCCGCCTCAGAGGCGGGGGAGGCGCTGGCGGCTGTGGTCGGCGATGGCGGCCCACAGGTCGCCCCGCTCGGCCAGGCGGCTCGCCATGTTGGCCACCGTGTAGCGCCGGGGGGTGAGGGCGGGGTCCGAGAGCTCGTCCCTCTCCAGAGGGGCAGCGACGGGGGCACCAGGGAGGGCCCGCACCGCGTAGGGGGCCACTGCCGTCTGGGCGTAGGCGTTCCGGCCGACGTCGATGAAGATGCGCCCGCCCCGCTTGCTCTTGCGGGCCTCGGTGGTGAGGTGGGAGGGATCGGAGGCGGCCAGGCGGGAGCCCACTTCCTCGGCGAAGCGGCGGGTGGCCTCGAAGCCCTGGCGGCGCTCGACGGGGATGACCACGTGCAGCCCGCTGGACCCCGTGGTCTTGGGGAAGCTGGCCAGGCCCATCTCGTCGAGCATCCCGCACAGGGTCTGGGCCGCCCGGCGAACGAGTCCGAAGTCGGCACCGGAGGGATCCAGGTCGAACACGACCTGGTCCGGGCGGTCCGGCCGGTCGGCCCGGCTCAGCCAGGGGTGGAGGGTTATGCACGCCTGGGACGCCAGATAGGCCAGGGTGGCCTCGTCGTTGCAGACCACATGGTCGAGGGTCCCGCCCTCCTTGCGCATGCGCACCCGCCTGATCCAGTCGGGGAAGTAGTCGGGGGCGTCCTTCTGGTAGAAGCCGCCGGCCTCGATCCCGTCCGGGAAGCGCTGGAGCATGAGGGGCCGGTCGGCGAGGTGGGGGAGCATGGCCGGCGCCACCTCCCGGTAGTAGGCGAGGAGGTCGGACTTGGTGATGCCGTCAGCCGGGAACAGCGCCTTGGCCGGGTGGCCCAGCTCGAAGCGCCGCTTGCCGACCTCCACCTCCAGGGTGTCAGCCATGGCTGGTGGGCCTCTCCCGGGAGACCTCCGTGGCTGGCTTGTCCGGCCGCAGGCCCTCGAAGCGGGGGTGGCGGAGCTTGCCGTCCTCGGTCCACTCGGTGAAGGCGACCTGGGCCACCAGCTCGGGGCGGACCCAGTGGACGCCCCGCACCCGCTCGGGGTCCTCGAAGGGCGGGCGGCCCTGCTCCAGGGCGTCGAGGCGCCGGCGCAGGTCGGTGAGGACGGTGCGGGTGAACCCGGTGCCGACCTTGCCCGCGTAGCGCAAGCTTCCCCTTTCGTAGTAGCCGACGAGGAGGGCGCCCAGGCCGGTGCGGCTGCCGCTGGGCTCGGTGAACCCGCCGATCACCAGCTCCTGGCCGGCCGAGCACTTCATCTTGAGCCAGTCGGGAGAGCGGCGGGAGGCGTAGGGGGCGTTGGCCCTCTTGGCGATGATCCCCTCCCATCCCTGGCGGCAGGCATGCTCCAGGTAGGCCTGGCCGTCCCCGTTGCGGTGGGTGGTGAACCGGAGCCGGCCGTGGCGCCCGAAGGAGATGGTGGCCCGGAGCAGGGACTTGCGGGCTCGCAGCGGCAGACGGGTGGTGTCCTGGCCCTCCAGGTGGAGGAGGTCGAAGAGGTAGAAGTAGACCGCCACCGGACTCCTGCGGGCTGCTTCAGGATCGGTTATGCCCAGGCGCTGCTGCAGCCGGGAGAAGCGGGTCTGGCCCCTCTCGAAGGCCACCACCTCGCCGTCCACCACGAAGTCCTGTGCCTCCTCCCCTCCGAGGGCGTCGGCCAGCTCGGGGTAGGTGTTGGCGAGGGGCTGGCGGGTGCGGGAGAGGAGCCGGACCCTCCCCCCGTGGCGGAAGCCGAGGACCCTCTCTCCGTCCAGCTTGCGCTCGAATATCCAAGCCGGGTCGGAGAAGCGCCGTTCGGTGAGGGTGGCGAGCATGGGCCCCACCCATTCCGGGTGGCTGGCAGGGCGCAGCAGGTCCCGGAGAGCGGGGCTGAGCGTGGCGAAGGGGTCGCTCATGACCCCTGGGGGCCCGGACCGGCCGAGCCCCGGGGGCGGCCCCTGGCGGACTTGGTCCCCTTGGGGCCCCGCCGCCCCCCGGCCCCCTCGCCCTCCCCGCCTCCCGTTCCCTGCGCCCTGCGGCCCCTTCCCTCCTCGGCGGCCACCTCTTCCACGGTCCGCCCCGAGCGCACGGACTCGGGCTGGGTGCTGGTGGGATGGCGGCGGGAATCGGCCCCTTCGTCCTTCATCTTCACGAGCAGCCAGGCCTCGGACCTCCCCTCGCGGATGCGGGTCAGGGCGTAGCCGCCGGTGAGCTTCTGGCCCTCGAGCCACACGCTCAGGTGCCCTCTCTCGATGGCCTCCTCCACCGGTACGTCGCCCAGGTTCCGATAGGTTCCGGCGTCCCAGATGATGACCGGCCCGGCGCCGTAGTTGCCTTCGGGGATCACCCCCTCGAACCCTGCGTAGTCGAGCGGGTGGTCCTCGGTGGGCATGGCCAGCACCTTGTCGGCGGGGTTGGTGGACGGCCCCTTGGGCACGGCCCAGGACTTGAGCACGCCGCCAGCCTCCAGGCGGAAGTCGTAGTGCATGCTCGTGGCGTCGTGCTGCTGGATCACGAACCGGGGCCGGCCCCCTCCCCGGCGGCTCCTCTCACCCGCCCGGCTGGGCCCCGCGTTCCCGCCGGCCCCGGCGGGGCCTCCGCTGGGCTCGGGCGTGCGCCGGAAGTCCCTTTTGTGCTCGTAGTCGGCGGTGGAAGGTCGCTGGCGGGCCATGGGGATGTGGCGGTTGTGTGTACCCGCTGGCCCGGGATCGTATCCCGGTGGGCCATGATGGCCCCCTGGGGACGGCTAAGAGAAAGGAGACCGCGGTGGCACTGCCCTCACCGGCCCGGGCCCGGACCCTGCCCTGGAGCTGGTACTGGGACCCCGAGGTGGCGCGGCGCGAGGAGCGCCTGTTCACCACGAGCTGGCAGTACGTGGGGCCCCTGGAGAAGGCGGCCGAGCCGGGGCAGTTCTTCACCGCCCGCTGTGGGCCCGTGCCGGTGGTGGTGGTGAGGGACGAGATGGGGGTGCTGAGGGGGTTCGTGAACGTGTGCCGCCACCGGGGGACGCCCGTGGCCTCGGGTGAAGGGCGCTGCGGGACCACGTTGCAGTGCCCCTACCACGCCTGGACGTACGCCCTGGACGGGAGCCTCCGGTCCGCCCCCCGGTCGGGCCGGGAGGAGGGCTTCGATCCCTCCCGGCTCGGGCTGCTGCCGGTCGCGGTGGGCTCCTGGGGCCCCTTCGTGTTCGCCAACTGCTCGCCCGAGGCCCCCTCGCTGTCGGAGACGCTGGGCGACCTGCCCGGCATGGTGGCCGAGGCCGGGCTGGACGTGGAGGGGCTGCGGTTCCGCCGGCGCTCCCATTACCAGCTGGCAGCCAACTGGAAGATCGCGGTGGAGAACTACCTCGAGTGCTACCACTGCCCCGTCGCCCACCCTGGCTTCACGGCCGTCATGGAGGTGGCGCCGGAGCGCTACCGGCTGAGCGAGGCCCCCACCTTCGTGAGCCACCTGGCCCCGCTCCGTCAGCGGCCTCTGCAGACCCCCTACCCCCTGGAGGGGCCCGTAGGGGTGGGCAGCTTCCACCTGATCTGGCCCAACCTCAAGGTGAACGTGAATCCCGGCCAGCCCAACCTCTCCATCGGCCCGGTGGCGCCGGAGGGGCCGGAGCGCTGCTCCGGGTTCCTCGACTACTTCTTTGCCGACACGGTCGGCGACGACTGGGTGGAGTCCTTCATCGCCTTCGATGACCAGGTGGGCACCGAGGACCGGTCCTTGGTGGAGGCGGTCCAGCGGGGGATGCGTTGCGGGGTGCTGGACGAGGGCCACCTGCTCCTGGACAGCGAGTGGCTCATCGCGGCCTTCCAGGCCTACGTGCGGCGGGAGTGCGGCGGCTAAGCAATGACAGTCCTCCGCCGTCCCCATAGGGAAGGGAGGCTCCTGGGCCGGCGAGGCCCGCCGGCCTGGGCCGGCCGGCCTGGGCCGGCGGGCCTGGGCCGGCGGCCGTTGCCCTGCGGGCCTGGTCCTGTGGGAGGAGGCCGAGGGCAAGCACCCGCTGGCGAGGGCCCACTGGCAAGCCCCCGCTGGCGAGGGCCCGCTGGCGAGGGCCCGCTGGCAAGCCCCCGCTGGCTGACAAGCGCCCGCCCGGCGAAATAGCTATTTCAGAGTGCAAGAGCTCATTCTGAGTCAACTTGAGTCCATATAGCAGCGCTGGATGCAATCAGAGTGATCCTGCGCACTCTGCAATGGCTCTTGCCAGGCCGGCTGGCGTTGGCCCCCCACACCTTGCCCCAACCGCCATGAGGCAGCGGTCCCCGGGGTGGCCCCTCCCCGGACAGCGGCCGGGGGCAAGAGGCCAGCTTGGCGGGCAGGAAGCTGCCTAGAGGCGCCCCGAAGGCAGTCGGTACGCTAGAAGGCGTGGTGCAGCGGTGGTTGTCCCCCAGGGCTCTGCTGATCCACCTGGGCATCCTGATCTGGGCTCCGGGGTGCATGGCGGCCTGCTGGTGGCAGGTCACGGTCGCCCTCGCCGGCGACGCGCTGGGCTGGGTGTACAGCATCGAGTGGCCCATCCTCTCGGCCCTGGGGATACTCGTCTGGTGGCACCTCATCACTGACGACCCCGACACGGTCGGGGCCCGGGGCCTCCAGCGGGCCCGGCGCCTGGCGATGGCGACGGGCGGTGCCCCCGGGGGAGGGCTTCCGGGTGACGGACAAACCGGGGGAGCTGCGTCGCCGGGGAGCGCCCGGGCCGCTGGACCAGGGGTGGACGGGACGGCGGGAGGGGTGCGCCGGCGCCGCTACGAGGAGGAGGACCCCGCCCTGGCTGCCTACAACGACTACCTGGCCGCGCTGGCCGCCAGCGGCAGGCGCAAGACCCTCCGGCGCCCATGAGCGCGGCCGCCTCGCTGCGGGCTTACCGGGTGATGGCCTACGTGGTGGGCGTGGGCCTCCTGGTCCTGGTGTTCGCCGGCGTGCCCCTGCAGTACGGGGCCAACCAGCCGGCCGTGGCAAGCATCGTGGGGCCCATCCACGGCGTGCTCTACATCATCTACCTGCTGGCTGCCTACAACCTCTCCCGCAAGGCTCACTTCAGCCTGTTGCAGCTGGCCGCCATGGTGGGGGCCGGCTTCGTGCCCTTCCTGGCCTTCGTGGTGGAGCACCGGACCACCACGCGCATCCAGAGGGACCTGCTCGCCTTCGAGGAGGCCCAGGCCGCCGCGGGGCGCCCCGGAGTCACCCAGGAGCAGGGGTAGCCGACCAGCCGGGGCCCACCGCTCCCGAGGGCGGGCGCGGCTAGCTTTGCCTTGGACCTGCGAAGGGGAGAAGAGGTGGTTGCCGTGCCCGTAACCCGCCTGAACCATGCCGTCCTCTATGTGCGTGACCTGCGCCGGAGCGTGACCTTCTATACCGAGGTCCTGGGGTTCCGCCCTGTCAACATGACGCCGGACGGGTTCGCCGGTGCCGCCTTCCTGCAGGCCCCGGGATCCACGAACGACCACGACCTCGGCCTGTTCGAGGTGGGCCACGACGCCGGGCCGTCCCTGGCCGGCCGGTCGACGGTGGGCCTCTACCACCTGGCCTGGGAGGTTGACACCCTCGAGGAGCTGGAACGGCTGGCGGGGCGCCTGGGCGAGGCCGGGGCCCTGGTGGGCGCCTCGGACCACGGGACGACCAAGGCCCTGTATGCCAAGGATCCCGACGGGATCGAGTTCGAGGTGTCCTGGCTGGTGCCGGCGGAGCTGCTGGACGAGGCCGCCCTGGACGCCCGCCGGCGCATCGGCCCTCTCGACCTCGACAGGGAGAAGGCCCGGTACGGCTCGCAGACGAGGGGGGGAGTGGGGATCTCGACCCCGAAGGTGCCGGCCTGACCGCGACGCTGGCCCGAGCGGCTGGCCCGACCGGGGACGCTGGCCTGACCGGGAGGCTGGCTGCCACCGCCGGGCCGGCGGGGAGCGCCGGCGGCGGGCGCTGGCCGTTCAGTTTCCGCTACAGCTCCCCTGTCTCGGGCTCTCCCATCACCCGGGCCTGCTCGGGCCGGGGGCGGAGAAGGGCGGGGTGCAGGAGCCGCGCCGGCCCTGCCTGGTAGAGATCCGGCTGCCGGGCCCCTTCCGGCCCCGGGGAGGCGGTGCGGCCCACGGGGAGCACGAAGCCCTCTATGGAAAGGACCTTGCGGCGGAAGTTGGCGGCGTGCACGGGGGTCCCCCATACGGCCTCGTACACGTGGCGGAGCTCGGAGAGGGTGAAGGTGGGCGGGACGAAGGTGGTGGCAAGGGGCGTGTACTCCAGCTTGGCCCGGGCCCGCTCCACCCCGTCGGCCAGGATGGCCTCGTGGTCGAACGCCAGCCAGGGAGCCACCTCGGCCTCGAGGTCCTCCACCGCCCAGAACCGGGCCGAGGTGGTGCCCCTGCCGCCCACCGGGGCCGGCAGGTCGGCCACCAGGCCCAGGTGAGCCACGGACACCACCCTGGTACGGGGGTCCCGGCCGGGGGCCCCGTAGGTGCGGAGCTGCTCCAGGTGCGCCACCTTGGGCCGCAACCCCGTCTCGCGGGCCAGCACCCGCCAGGCCGCTTCCTCCAGGTCCTCGGAGGGCCCGACGAAGCCGCCGGGAAGGGCCCAGCGGCCCCGAAAGGGCTCCTCGCCCCGCTGTACCAGCAGCACGGCCAGGCGCCCCTCGCGGATGGTGAGGATCACCACGTCGGCCGTCACCGCCGCTCCGGGGACGAGGCCGTCGGCCAGGGCCCGGTCAGCACCGGTCGCTCCCGGACGTCGGGGTTCGCCACGGGGCCGGCCGTCACCGGGCCAGGTGCCCGACCCTGGGTCAGGGCCGGACATGGTCGACCTCGCTGGAGCTGGTGATGGTGATGCCGGCCTCGGCCAGGGCGGCCAGGGAGGCGGCGGAGCGCTCAGGGTCCACCCCCACGGTCAGGTCCGCGAGGACGGTGGTGTGCAGGCCGGCCTCCTTGGCGTCCCGGGCCGTGGCGGACACGCAGTAGTCGGTGGCGATGCCGGCCACGTGCACAGCCTCGATCCCCCGCCCTCTCAGCCACTCCGCCAGCGTCTCTCCCGAGGGCGCGGACCCGTCGAAGCCGGAGTAGGCCGGGGCCCACCTCCCCTTCGAGAAGACGGCGTCGGGGGACACGGCAAGGTCGGGGTGCAGCTCGGCTCCCGGCGTGCCGGCCACGCAGTGGACGGGCCAGGTCTCCTGGTAGTCGGGCTCCTGGCCGGGAGGGGCGAAGTGGGATCCCGGGTCCTCGTGCTCGTCCCTGGTGGCCAGCACGGCCTCGTAACGGTCCCGATGGGCGGCGACCCAGCCCGTTATGCGCCGGGCCACCTCGGCCCCGCCCGCCACTGCCAGGGCCCCTCCCTCGCAGAAGTCTCGCTGCACGTCCACGACGAGCAGGGCGGTCGCCACCCCCTGCGCCCGCCGGCCCGGCCCACCAGATGACAAGGGCCCAGCTCCCCCGCCGGAGGGACCACCGCCGCCGCTCACCTGGTCGCCTCCAGCATCTGCTCGAGCTCCTCCACAGGCGCCAGGGTCACTTCGAGGGCCGGCGGGCCGGCCACGATCATGCGGGCCACCGGAGGGAGCTCGGCCAGGGCCGCCTTGAGGTGGCGCCGGCTCTCCTCCAGGGTTGGCATGCCGAGCGGTCTGCCGGCCTCCATCACCCGGACCTGTAGGGGGCGGCTGGGCCCCGGAAGGCCGGGCCATCCGGGAGGGGGGTCGACCGCCGCCACCTCGCCGGTGGCCTGACCGGCAGCGTCGAGCCGGCGCCAGGCGACCTTGCGTCCGCCCCGGTTGGCCTTACCCGCCGACAGCTTGGCAACGGGACGCATCTCCCCGCTGGCCGGGTCGGCGATGGCCACCAGCTTGTAGACGAAGCTGGCGCTGGGGGCCCCCGAGCCGGCCACGACCTTGGTCCCCACGCCGTAGGCGTCTATGGGCTCAGGGGCCAGCTCCTCGATCCCGTACTCGTCGAGATCGCCCGAGACGACGATGCGGGTGTCCCTGGCTCCGAGGGAGTCGAGCTGGGCACGGGCGGACCGGGCCGCCGACGCCAGGTCCCCCGAATCGATGCGGATGGCGCCCAGCTCCGGCCCGGCCACGTCTATGGCGGTGGCTATCCCCTGGGCCACGTCGTAGGTGTCGACGAGGAGGGTGGTGCCGGGGCCCTGGGCCTCCACCTGGGCCTCGAAGGCCTCCCGCTCGCTGCCGTGGGCCAGCACGAAGGCGTGGGAGGCGGTGCCCATGGTGGGTACCCCCCACCGCCGGCCTGCCTCGAGGTTGGAGGTGGCGCTGAACCCCGCCAGGTAGGCGGCCCGAGCGGCCGCCACGGCCGCCTCCTCGTGGGTGCGCCGGCTCCCCATCTCGATGAGGTTCCTGCCCCGGGCGGCGCAGACCATTCGGGCGGCGGCGGCCGCCACGGCCGAGTCGTGGTTGAGGATGGAGAGCACAACCGTCTCCAGCACCACCGCCTCTGCGAAGGTGGACTCGATCGTCACCACCGGGGAGGCGGGGAAGTAGAGCTCGCCCTCGGCGTAGGTGTCTATGGAGCCCCCGAACCGGTACGACGCCAGCCGCTCGAGGGCCCCCTGGCCCACCACCCCCGACCGGCCCAGCGCCTCCAGCTCCTCCTCCCCGAAGCGGAAGGCCTCGACCGCCTCCACCATCCGGGCCACGCCGGCCAGCACCCCGTAGCGCCGCCCCGCTGGCAAGCGCCGGGAGAAGACCTCGAAGACCGCCCTCCGGTCCGCCAGCCCGGAGGCCAGCGCCGCCTCCAGCATGGTGAGCTCGTAGTGGTCGGTGAGGAGTGCGGTGCTGTCCGGCCCGTCCCGGGACGGAATCATCATTCTTGCCCTCCGGCCAAGCTGTCCACCTACGCCCTCCGCTCCTCCCGCGTCCTCTAGGCGCGAGCGGTCACCTCGCTGTCAGCCGATCCGGTAGCGCCCAGGGCCGGTGCGCCGGCTACCCCCTCGGCGTCAGGTTCCTGCCCCGGACCGGGCACGCCCCGGCGCTGCCTTGCCCAGCGGAAGAGCAAGAAGGCGCACATGCCAAAACCGATGGTGATGAGGACGAGGCTGGCCCCCTCCACGGCGTCCCACAAGCCGGCGGCGTTGAGCCACAGGTACTCGTCGAAGAACCTGCTCACGTCCCACACCCCGAGCATGGTGAAGAAGACCAGCCCGGTGGGGCCTTGGTGGGCCCGGACCCAGCGCTCCACGGCGAGGAGCACCAAGAAGACGCCGAAGCTCTCCAGGCACTGGAAGATCGGCACCGGTATCCGGTACCCCGCCTCCCCGGCGTACTGCAGCCCATACCAGGCGTGGGTGGGAAGGCCCCCGCCGTTGATCTCGAAGTTGGGGCCCAGCAGGCGGCCCATGGACCAGGCGGCCATGAGGACGGGTGAGATGAAGTCCAGGCCGCGCAGCCCGAACAACGCCGGGCAGTGCCGCTTGGCGAACCAGAGCCCCACGGGGACGGCGAAGAGGAGGCCCCCATAGGACGAGAGGCCCCCGTGCCAGACGGCCACTATCTGGCCGGGGTGGCTGTGGTAGTACTGGTTCCAGTTCGCTATGACGTGGACGACACGGGCACCGACGATGGCGGCGGCCACGATCCAGAGGAAGGCCCGGTTCATCCAGTCCGTCGCATAGCCCCTGGCCCGCAGGCGGCGGTTGGTGTAGACGAGGCCGAACCAGAACGTGAGGGCCAGCCCGATCCCGTAGGTGTGGATGTTGAGGGGCCCGAGGTGGAAGACGATGGGGACCGGCTTCACGATCCCCAGCGTAGGCCGGCCCCGCGGCGATGACGGCATCGCCTGGATCCTGGGAACGCATGTTCGCTAGACTGCTCCCGTGCAAGAGGGCGGAAGCCGGCCGGTCGCTCTGCGCTGGCGGCTGGTGGAGGAGGAGGAGCGCTGCGGCCAGGGTGAGCTGTTCCCCGAGCGGGGCGTTCTCGACCGCCATGTCGGCACGGGCGAGTACCGGGGCCTCGAGTTCCTCCATGTGAGGGCCAAGCGGGTCATCAACCGGGTGCCGGCCTCGTCCCGGATGCCGTTCCGCTGGACGATCAACCCCTATCGGGGCTGCTCCCATGCCTGCACCTACTGCTTCGCCCGCCCCTCCCACGAGTGGCTGGGGCTCGGGATGGGCGAGGACTTCGAGCGCCGCATCGTGGTCAAGGTGAACGCGGTGGAGCGGACGCGTGCCGAGCTGGCCAGCCGGCGCTGGGCCGGGGAGCCCATCGCCATGGGCACCAACACCGACCCGTATCAGAGGGCCGAGGGGAAGTACCGCCTCACCCGGGGCATCGTGGAGGCCTTGGCGGAGGCGGCCAACCCCTTCTCGATCCTCACCAAGTCCACCCTCATCCTTGGGGACCTGGAGCGCCTGGCCGAGGCGTCGCGGCGCACCGCCGTGCGGGTGAACCTGTCCATCGGCACGCTGGACGAGGGCGTGTGGCGGGAGACCGAGCCGGGCACCCCCCATCCCTGCCAGCGCCTGGCTGCCGTGCGGCGCATCAACGAGGCCGGGATCCCCTGCGGGGTGCTCCTGGCCCCCGTGATCCCCGGCCTCTCCGACCGGCCCGAGCAGCTGGAGGAGGTCGTGACCGGCTGCGTGGAGGCCGGGGCCGTCTCCATCTCCCCCATCCTCCTGCACCTGCGCCCCGGGGTGAGGGAGCACTACCTGGCCTGGCTGGCCGGGGCCCACCCCGAGCTCCTGGCCGCCTACCAGGCCGCCTACGGGGGCCGGGCCTACCTGCCTTCGCGGGACCAGGCCGCCCTCACCGGCCTGGTCGGCCGGCTGGAGCGGAGCGCCCGGCGGCGGGCCTGGCCATCCGGCGGCCCCTGAAGCCCCGCCCGCACCAGGGGTGGCGGGCACCAACCGCGGGGCCAGCCGGGCAGCGCCGGGCCCCTGCTCAGCCGCCCGCCACCAGCACTATCTTGCCCACCTTGCCGCCCCCGGCGAAGTGGCGGTACGCCTGCCCCGCCTCGGCCATGGGGTAGGTGGCTGCCACCGGCACCTTGACGTCGCCGGTGGACAGGAGCGGCAGCACATGGGCCTCGACGGCCCGGGCAGCGGCAGCCTTGCCCTCGAGGGGGCGGGCCCGGAGGGTGGACCCGTGTATGCGGCCACGGGATCCCATGAGGGCCCGCAGGTCCACCTCGGCGGTGGCGCCCGCACCCACCCCGATGACGGCGATGCGGCCCCCGCTGGCCAGGGAGGCCAGGTCTGAGGCGAGGTTCGGCCCCCCCACCAGCTCCAGGACCACGTCGTAGGGGCCGTGGGCGGCCGCCTGGTCCGGCTCGACGGCGGTGACGCGCGCCCCCAGGGCCTCCACGGCCTGGCGCTGCTCCGGCCGGCGGGCGGTACCGACCACGCTGGCGCCGGCGCACAGCCCGAGCTGGACGCCGGCGGTGCCCACCCCACCGGCCGCCCCGTTCACCAACAGGCGCTCCCCGATGGTGAGCCCGCACTGGCTGAACAGGGCGTCGTGGGCGGTGGTGAAGACCTCGGGGAACCCCCCCGCCTCCTCCCAGGTCAGGTCGGGGGGGACGGGTAGGGCCACCCGCTCGTGGACCACGGCCAGCTCGGCCTGGCCTCCGCCCCCCACAATGGCCATCACCCTGTCGCCCGGGGCGAAGCGGGTCACCCCCGCCCCGACGGCCGCCACCTCGCCGGCCATCTCGAGGCCGGGGATGTCGGCCGGGCTCCCGGGAGGAGCGGGGTAGCGGCCCGCCTGCTGCAGCAGGTCGGCCCCGTTCAGGCCGGCCGCCCTGACGGCGACGAGCAGCTCGCCGGTGCCGGGCTCGGGATCGGGGTGCTCCCTCCAGTGCAGCTCTCCATCGACGATCGTGACGGCGCGCATGGCGCCCGAGGCTACCGGAGCCCTTCCCCGCTACGTTCGGCCCCATGAGCCAAGAGGACCAGGCGGCGAGCTACCGGATAGAGCACGACTCCATGGGCGAGGTCCGGGTACCAGCCGGGGCCAAGTGGGGAGCCCAGACCCAGCGGGCGGTGCAGAACTTCCCCATCTCGGGACTGCGCATCGACCGCGACCTGATAGCGGCCTTGGCTGCCATCAAGGGCGCCGCCGCGGCCGTCAACGCCGAGCTGGGCGTCATCGACCCCGACGTGGCCGACGCCTTGCAGGAGGCGGCCGCCGAGGTGGCGGAAGGGCGCCACGACGGCGAGTTCCCGATCGACGTGTACCAGACCGGCTCGGGGACGTCCTCCAACATGAACATGAACGAGGTGCTGGCCCATCTGGCCGGTGAGCGCCTGGGCAGGGAGGTCCGCCCCAACAACGAGCCCAACGCCTCGCAGTCCTCCAACGACACCTTCCCCTCGGCCATCCACGTGGCCGCCACCCGGGGGATCGTGGTGGTCCTCATCCCCGCCCTCGAGCACCTGGCCTCGGCCCTCAGGCGCAAGGCCGAGGAGTTCGCCGGCGTGGTCAAGTCGGGGCGTACCCATCTCATGGACGCCACCCCTGTCACCCTGGGCCAGGAGTTCGCCGGTTACGCCGCTCAGGTCGAGCGCGGCGTGGAGCGCCTGCAGGCCTGCCTGCCCCGGGTGGCCGAGCTCCCCCTGGGGGGGACGGCCGTGGGCACGGGGCTGAACGCCCCACCCGGCTTTGCCACCAAGGTGATCTCCCGCCTGGCCGAGATGCTGGACCTACCGCTCACCGAGGCACGGGACCACTTCGAGGCCCAGGGCGCCCGCGACGGTCTGGTGGAGGCCTCGGGCGCGCTGCGGACCGTCGCCATCTCGCTCTACAAGATCGCCAACGACCTGCGCTGGATGGGCAGCGGCCCCCGTTGCGGACTGGCCGAGATCCGCATCCCCGACCTCCAGCCGGGCTCGTCCATCATGCCCGGCAAGGTGAACCCGGTCATCGCCGAAGCGGTGTGCCAGGTGGTGGCCCAGGTGGTGGGCAACGACGCCGCCGTGGCCTTCGGGGGAGCGGCGGGGAACCTGGAGCTCAACATCATGCTCCCGGTCATCGCCCGCAACCTGCTCGAGTCCATCCGGCTCCTCTCCAGCGTGAGCCGGGCCCTGGCCGACAAGTGCGTGGCCGGCATCGAGGCCGACGAGGAGCGGTGCCGGACCTATGCCCTGTCGTCGCCTTCGATAGGGACCGCCCTCAACCCCTACATCGGCTACGAGGCTGCCGCCAAGGTGATCAAGCAGGCCATGGCCGAGGGCAAGGACCTCCGCACGGTGGTGCTCGAGCAGGGGCTCATGACCGAGGAGGAGGTGGACCGGGCCCTGGACGTGCTGGCTATGACGAGGGGCGGCATCATGGGGTAGGGCGCTCAGGGAGCGGCATCATGGGCTAGGGCGCTCAGCGGCTGGGAAGGGGCTTGGCCACCGCCCCTGCCGGGCAGGCCCGGGGGTCGAAGCTGGGGAGCTTGGGGCGGGGGGGCAGCACCGGGCTCACCCCCGCGTTGTCGGCCGACTGGCTGGCCTGGGGGGCCCGGGCTGCCGTCGAGGTGGTGCTGGCCGAGGTGGTGGTCGTCCGGTGGCGGGCGGCCGGGGGCCTGGCCACGGCGAGCTTGGAGCCGGTCACCACCACCACGTCGGTCCCGGCCGGGGTGGCCGGCCCGGCGGCCGTCCTGGCCATTCCCATGGTGACCTCGCCGGCCAGCTCCTGGGCCACCCGCTCGGCATCGGCCAGGTGCCCGGGGGAGTAGCGCACCACCGTCTCGGCGGGCTGTCCCGTAACCAGGGTGGAGCCGGTGTCCGTCACCTTGAATCCGAGGGCCCGGAGCGAGCGGGCCACGCTCGCCGCCTGGCCCGGGATGCCCGAGCCGTTGAGCACGCTCACGCTGACGTGGCGGGGGGCCACCGCCTGGCCAGGAGGCCGGGGCAGGCCGAGGGCCTTGTCGATGGTCTGCTGGTCCACGGGCTCGAGGGGCATGACCACGTCCCCGTAGTCGACGCCGTCGTACACGTAGCTGTTGGCGTAGGCGATGGGGAGGGTGTAGGAGGGCATGGTCGCCGGGTTCACATGGCGGAAGTCCCGTACCAGGCGGACCATGGTGCCAAGGGTGAACCCGGAGTCCACCTTGAGCTGGGGAGCGATGTCGCCGACGACGTTGTTGGCCCTGATCGGGTTGGCCAGTCCCTCGTGGATCACCTGGCTCGCCAGTGCCTTCAGGAACTGGTGGTCCCGCTGGATCCTCGAGAGGTCCCCCAGGCCGTCGTAGTGCCAAGCGCCGTCGTGGAAGTAGAACATGTGCCGGGCCCGCACCAGGGCCAGGGCCTGGGTGCCGTTCAGGTGCAGGCATCCGGTGGTGGGGACGTCCAGGCCGGAGTAGGCGTCCTTCACGGGGTCGGGGAAGTACATGTCGATCCCGCCCAGGTCGTTCACCACCCGCTGGAAGGTGTCGAAGTTGAGCTCCACGTAGTGGTTGATGGGGATGCCGAGGTCGTCCTGGATGGTCTGCACCAGCCGCTGAGGGCTGACGTTCAAGGCGTCGTCCACCCGCAGGGCCCGGTGCGTGCCGGGTATGGGGAGCCACAGGTCCCTCGGTATGGAGAGCAAGGCAGCCTTGCGGGTGGCCGGGTCCAAGTGGAGGACCATGGTGACGTCGCTGCGCCCCCCGCCCACCTGGGCACAGGAGCCGAACTGGGCGGCCTGCTTGCCGTTGAGGACGCAGCGGGAGTTGTTGCCCACCAGGAGGATGTTCATGGGAGGCAGGCTCCCACCGGTACCTCCCCCGGAGCTGTCCCCGTCTCCCGCCTGGGGACTGTCCCCCGAGAACGGCTTGGTGAGGGCGGGCACGGAGACCTTGGCGATCTGGCCGTAGCGGTAGCGGAGGTAGGCATAGCCGCCCGCTGCCAGGAGCCCGGCCAGCACCACCACGCAGACCGCCCCGATGACGAGCCGGCGCAGCCAGCTCCGCTGCCTCCGGTGCCGGGCGGGCGCGCGCCGATCCGGGGTCGAAGAGCTCATCCTCCTCCATGCTAGAGAGGCGGTGGCGGGCTCCTGTCGTCACCCGGGCCCGGCCCGGTCAGGGGGCACGGGCGCCCGTCCCGGCCCCCGGCGGGGGCTAGCGTGGCCGCGGTGCACCCCATCGAGCGCCTGCGCTACGTGGCCCGGGCAGGCGGAGCACCCCCGTCGTCCCTGGTGCGGGAGGCGGCAGGAGCGCTGGCCGGCTTTGCCGATGACCCAGCCGGACTGGTCACGGCTTGCCGGCGCCTGGTCGACCGCCATCCCCAGGTGGGCCCCATGTGGTGGCTGGCGGCGCGCATCCTCCAGGCTCCCAACCCTGTGGCCGAGGCCTGGCGGGTGGCCGACGAGCTGGACGAGGACCCCACCGCCGGCGTGCTCGCCGCTGCCATACCCGAGGCGGCGGCAGTGGTGGTGATCGGGTGGCCGGAGCTGATCGGCTCGGCCCTGCGCCGACGGGGTGACCTGGAGGTCCTGGTGGTGGACGCCCTGGGCGAGGGGACGGCCCTGGCCCGCCGGCTGCGCAGCTCGCTCGAGGATGTGGTGGAGGTGGCCGAGTCCGGCCTGAGCGCCGCCGTGGCGGCGTCGGACCTGGTGCTGGTGGAGGCCCTGGCGATGGGGGAGGGCGGGGCGGTGGCCACCAGCGGCTCGTGGGCGGCCGCCGCCGTGGCCAGGTCCGCCGGGGTGCCGGCCTGGGTGGTGGCCGGCGCCGGCCGGGTGCTGCCCCCACCCCTGTGGGAGGCGCTGGCCCGGCGCTTGGACGACGACCCCGAGGAGCCCTGGGAACGGCCGTACGAGGTGGTTCCCCTGGACCTGGTGAGCCAGGTAGTGGCACCCGGTGGGCCTGAGGGCGTGGAGGCTGCACTGGCCCGGGCCGACTGCCCGGTGGCGCCCGAGCTGCTCCGGCCCATCGGCGCCTGATCTCCCCTCCCACCTGGCTGGCGGAAGCTGCCCAGGGGCAGACTGCTGGGATGAGCAGACGAGCTGAGATCGCCATGACCGAGGAGGAGGTGGAGAGGTTCCTGCAGGGCCGGCGGCACATGAGCGTGGCCACCATTGGCGCCACGGGACAGCCACACCTGGTGGCCATGTGGTACGGCTTCCTCGACGACAGCCCGGCGTTCTGGACCTACCGCCGCTCCCAGAAGGCGGTAAACCTTCGCCGGGACCCGCGCCTCACCTGCCTGGTCGAGGACGGCGACACCTACGACACCCTGCGGGGCGTGGAGCTGGTCGGACGGGCGACCCTGATAGAGGACCAGCAGACCGTGGCGGCCGTCGGCCGGAGCGTGGCCGAGCGCTACAGCGGCCCCCTCGACGACTCGGCCCGGGCCGCCCTGCTGGAGAGCGCCGCCAAGCGGGTGGCGGTGAGGATCGAGGTGGAAAGGGTGGTCTCCTGGGACCACCGCAAGCTGGGCGGGAGGTACTGAGGGCATGGATCTGGGTCTGAACGGCAAGCGGGCGGCGGTGGCCGCCGCCTCCACGGGCCTCGGGTTGGCCAGCGCCAGGGCGCTGGCCAGCGAAGGGGTGCGGGTGGCCATCTGTGGCCGGGACAGGGACCGCATCGAGCGGGCCGCTGCCTCCCTGCCAGGGGAGGCCGTTGCCCTGGTGGCTGACGTGTCCTCGCCTGAAGGTGCGGCCGGGTTCGTCCGCCAGGCTTCGCAATCCCTGGGAGGCCTGGACATCCTGGTGACCAACGCCGGTGGCCCGCCTGCGGGCAACTTCAGTGCCACCGACCTCAGCGCCTACCAGGCTGCCCTCAACCTCAACCTCATGTCGGTGGTGGCCATGTGCCACGAAGCCGTTCCCGCCATGCGGGCCCAGGGGTGGGGGAGGGTGGTGGCCATCACCTCGATCTCGGTCCGCCAGCCCATCCCCACCCTGATCCTGTCCAACACGGCCCGGGCAGGCGCCACCGCGTTCCTCAAGACCCTGGCCACCGAGGTGGCCCCCAACGGCGTGACAGTGAACTCCGTCCAGCCCGGCTATCACGCCACCGACCGGCTGCGGGCCCTGCGGGGGGACGCCGTGGACCAGCTGGCCGAGGAGATCCCCGCCAGGATGCTCGGCGATCCCGCCGACTTCGGCGCCGTGATCACCTTCCTCTGCTCCCAGCAAGCCCGGTTCATGACCGGCGCAGCCATACCAGTGGATGGAGGCGAGGCCAGGGGCCTGCAGTAGGGTCGGACCCATGGGAGAGATGATCACCTTTGCCAGCAACGGCGGCACCGACCAGGGCTACCTGGCCACTCCGGCATCGGGTCGGGGCCCAGGTGTGGTCGTGATCCAGGAGTGGTGGGGCCTCGTCCCCCACATCAAGGACGTGTGCGAGCGCTTCGCCGGCGAGGGCTTCGTGGCGCTGGCCCCCGACCTCTACCGGGGCAAGACCGTCGACGAGCCCGACGAGGCCCAAAAGACCATGATGGGGATGCGCATCGAGCAGGCCGCCAAGGACATGAGCGGGGCGGTCGACGAGGTCGACCGGCGCTCCACGGGCTCGGGGGTGGGGGTCGTCGGGTACTGCATGGGGGGTGGCCTGGCCCTGGTGCTGGCCTGCCAGCGCCCGGACAGGGTCAAGGCCGTGGCCCCCTACTACGGGGTCATCGGGGGCCCCATCCCCCGTCCGGACTTCTCGGCCATGACGGCTGCCGTCCAGGGCCACTACGCCACCCACGATGACTTCGCCGGCCCGGAGGTGGCCCGCTCGCTGGAGGACGACCTGCGGGGGCTCGGCAAGGAGGTCGAGTTCTTCATCTACCCCGACACCCACCACGGGTTCTTCAACGACACCCGGCCCGGCCAGTACTCGCCGGAGGCATCCCGGCAGGCGTGGGAGCGGACCGTGGCCTTCTTCAGGGAGCACCTCGGGTGAGTGGACAGAGGGGGCGGGGGGAGCGAGCGGCCCTTTGGGGGATTTCAAGGACCGTCGGCCATGTCGGCCCGTAGCAGGGAGCTTCCCCGTCGCTCCTGCCTGTCGGTGCCCGGGTCGAGCGAGCGCTTCCTGGCCAAGGCGCCCGGGGTGCCGGCGGACATGACCTTCCTCGACCTCGAGGACTCGGTGGCCCCCCTGGAGAAGGAGGCGGCCCGAGCCAAGGTCGTGGAGGCCGTGAAGAACCAGGATTGGGGGGACCGGGTCCTTTGCGTCAGGGTGAACTCCTGGGACACCCGCTGGACCTACGGGGACGTGATCGAGGTGGTGGGCCAGGCTGGCGAGCGGCTCGACGAGATCATGATGCCCAAGGTGGAGAGGGCGGCCGAGGTGGTGGCCATGGACCTGTTGCTCACCCAGGTGGAGGCGAATGCCGGGTTGCCGCCCGGCCATATCGGCATAGAGGCCCAGATAGAGACGGCTCGTGGCCTCATCGATGTGGAGGAGATCTGCGCCGCGTCGGGCCGGCTGGAGGCCATCGTGTTCGGGCCGGCCGACTTCGCCGCATCCGTGGAGATGCCCGTGCTCACCGGCGGCATCCAGGTGCCCGAGTACCCCGGGGACCACTTCCACTACGTGCTGTCCAAGATCCTCATGGCCGGGAGGGCCAACGGCCTCCAGGTGATCGACGGGCCGTTCCTCAGGATCCGGGAGATGGATGCCTTCCGGGACTACTGCCAGCGGTCCCGGGTGCTCGGCTACGACGGCAAGTGGGCTCTTCACCCCGACCAGGTGGCGGTGCTGAACGAGGTCTTCTCGCCCACCCAGGAGCAGTTCGACCAGGCCTGGGACATCCTGGATGCTTACCGGCGGGCCACCGAGGGGGACGGCGGTGGCGAGCGCCGGGGGGCAGTCATGTTCGGGGACGAGATGATCGACGAGGCCAGTCGCAAGATGGCCATCAAGTTCGTGGCGAGGGGCGAGCGGGGGGGCCTGCGGCGCAGCGTGCCCCCGGCCAGGTGAGGTCCCCGGGGGGTCGCGGGTAGGACACCGGTCGTGGCAGAGTCGCACGTGCAGAGGCCGTCTCCCGGAGGACCGTCCCGCTGGCGGCCGCCGCCCAAGCGGCTGGCGCCGGTCTTCCGGGAGCTGCTGGCGGCCGGGATGGTGAAGAGGACCGGCCCCCACGGGGCCTGGGAGCTGACGGGGGAAGCCCGCCGGCTGCTGGACCAGCTGGACCGGGTGTCGCCCGACCCGTCCAAGGTGGAGCTCTACTTCGGGCAGCGCTGCTCGGTGTGCGGGGAGGACACCGTGACCCGTCGCCGGGACGGTCGCCAGCTGTGCAACCGCTGTCTGCGCAGAGTGGCTTAGGGGGAGCGGCTGCTTCAGGGGGCGTCCGGTGGCGGGCCCTGGCGGGGGATCAGGCGGTGGCGGCGGCGACGAGGTGGCGGGCGATGACCTTGAGGGCCAGGGTCTCGTCGGCGCCCTCGAATATCGAAAGGACCCTGGCATCAACGAAGTACCGGCTCACCGCGTACTCCTCGGCGTACCCCATCCCCCCGTGCACCTGCATGGCCTCCCGGGTGACCCATTCGGCCGCCCGGCAGGCGTAGGCCTTGACCATGGAGGACTCGGTGCCGCCTTCTCCCTTGGCCATGAGCCGGGCCACCTGGTAGGCGAACTGGCGGCAGGCCTGGATGGTGACGGCCATCCGGGCCAGCTTGACCTGGGTGAGCTGGTAGTCGGCGATGGGCCGGCCGAACACCACCCTCTCCCGGGCGTAGGCCAGGGCCGCTTCGTAGGCGGCTTGCATGACGCCCAAGGCCCTGGCTGCCGTCTGCAGGCGGCCGTTCTCGAACCCCTCCATCTGCAGGTAGAAGCCCCTGCCCTCGCCGGCGTCTCCTCCCACGAGGTTGTCAGCGGGCACCCTCCAGCCGTCGAAGGCGATCTCGTAGGAGTGCATGCCCCGGTAGCCGATGGTGTCGATGGCCCTGCCCTCCATGCGCCCGCCGCCATCCTGGGTGAAGGCGAAATGGCTGCCGGCGGCCCTGGGCTTCTCCACCACGAACAGGGACAGGCCGCGGTGGGCCTTGGCACGGTCGGGGTCGGTGCGGGCCAGGAGCATGAGCACCTCGGCCCGCCCGGCGAACGTGCACCACGTCTTGGTGCCCTGGATGCGCCAGGCGCCGTCGTCCCCTCGTGTGGCGGTACACGCCAGGTTTGCGACGTCGGACCCGTGGTCGGGCTCGGTGACCGCCACGGCCGCCATCACCTCACCCGAGGCCAACCTGGGGAGCCACCGCCTCCTCTGGTCCTCCGTGCCGCCCTTCACCAGGGCCCGGGTGAGGATCTCCGGCCTGGTGATGAGAGACCCACCCGCCCCGAGGGAGGCCCGGGAAAGCTCCTCGGTCGCCACCACCATGCCCAGGTAGTCGTGCTCCCCTCCCGAGGCAAAGCCGCCGTAGGCCTCCGGCACGGACAGCCCGAAGGCCCCCAGCTGGGCCAGGCCGGCCAGGATCTCCTCGGGGATGTCCTCGTTGTGCCGGTGGATCCTCTCGGCCAGGGGCGCGATCCTCTCCTCGGCGAAGCGGCGGAAGGTGTCCGCCACCAGCTGGAAGTCCTCGTCGAGGTGCCGGGGGCCCTCCTGGCCCGACAGGGCGGCCAGGTAGCCGGGGTCCCGGAAGGTGGCGAGGAAGGCCCGGGTGGGCTCCAGCAGGGCCGGTTCCACGCCCCAGGCTGCCTCGCGCCCGAGGAGGGAGCCCCACAGGGAGGCCACCGTGTCGGCAACCGAGGCACAGGCCATGGCCGCCTCGAGCTCGCCCTTGGTGCCGTAGTCCAGGCAGGCCCGGGCCGCCTCCACGGCCGCCGCAGCGTGGGCCAGGTCGTAGGCCAGGGCCTGGTGGCGGTCGATGCCCTCCGGGGAGGCTGGGGCCCCCTCGCCCCCCGAGCCGGTGGCGGCCTCGGGGGAGGCCCTGGCGGCCAGGGTGGCGGCTCCCCGGCCTACGACCTCCGTAGCGAGGTCCAGGGCGCCGGATGCTGCCTGCAGGTCCGGAGGGGGCATCGGGTGAGCGACTCTATGCCGTTGGGGGGTCGGTGGCGAGCGGGCGGGCTTCGCCGGCGGGGCGAGTCTCGCCGGCGGGTGTCGGTCAGCGGGGCGGCCCGTTCGACCCGGCGACCAGGGCTGTGGTGTGCAGGTCACCGTGGTCGCACACCGTCTGGTCGAGGGCCACCTTGAGCTGGGTGGTCTGGTTGGGAGGCGTCACCTCGAGGGTGGCCGACGGAGGCTCGCAGCCGCCGCCGGCGGTGGGGACGTCGGACCAGGTCACATCGGTGGAGGCCGTCCCTCCGGGCCGGAGCACGACGGTCCGGGGGCCGGGGTCGCTCCGGAAGTAGGTGGGCCCCCGCACCGCTCGGGAGGGGATGGGGGCGCCGGCGGCGTCGTAGAGGCCCAGGCCCACGTAGCCGTGCATGACACAGCTCTGGGAGGAGGCGTTGAGGAGCACCAGGATCATCCCGAGGTGCCCGCCCCGAGCCTCCCCGGGGGCGGGGTACGCCCGCACCGCCAGCTGGGCGGTGGTGCACTCCGGCAGGGGAGGCTGGCTCGAAGGCGGGGCGGCCTGGGCCAAGGTGGTGCCGGTGGCGCCCGTGGTCGTGGCCGTGGTGGAGGAGGCCGCCTGGGTGGCGCCCGGGGTGGTGGACGTGCGCCGGGAAGGATGGGCGGTCGCGGCGTGGGACCCCGAGCGGTGTGCCCGGGGACCCGAACCGGCTGCCGTCACGCGGGTGTAGTTGTGGCCCCCGGAGATCAGGGCTCCTGCGGCGGCTCCGCCGCCCAGGGCCACCATGGCCCCGGCCAGGGCAGCCGAGCCCACCATGCGCCGCTGGCGGGCACGGCGGCGGACCCGGGCGTCGATGCGCTGGGGCAGGTCGGGGGAGGGTTCGACGCTCGCTGCCCGCCGGCGCAGCTCGGCCCGGAGGCGGTTCTCCAGGTCACTCACCGGTCGTCCTCCCCTATGGCGTCCCGGAGGCTGGAGAGGGCCCGGGCGAGGCGGGACTTGACCGTGCCGGGGGGCACGCCGAGCACGCGGGCCGTCTCAGCCTCGGAGAGGTCCTCCAGGTAGCGCAGCACGACCACCTGCTGTTGGGGGAGTGGCAGCCGGCGTACTGCAGCCCACAGCAGCTCGCGCTCGGCCACTCCCTCGTCCAGCTCGCGGGGTCCGGGCCCGGGGCTCCAGCTCTCCTCGTAGCGCCGGCGAACGAGGAAGTGGCGATGGCGGTTGCGTATCCCGTTGACCACTGCCCGACGGAGGTAGGCCCCGAGGTCGTCCACCCGGCCCGCGGCCCAGCGGGGCCATACCCGGGCGTAGGCGTCGGCCACCGCATCCTCGGCCTGGGAGAGGTCGCCGCACAGCACGTAGGCCAGGCGGACGAGGCGACGGTGGTCGAGGACCACCGTCTCGTGGAAGGCCCGCTCGCTCGCCACCCGGGTGGTGGCCGTCCCGCTCACGGGATAGATAGATAGCCGAGCCGGGACGCCTGTGGGTGGCCCCGTCAGTGCGAGGGGGGGATGCGGTGCTCCCAGCTGGGCAGGCACATGAGGACATGACACCCGTGGGGCGGGCGCGGTTCCCCGTTGGGCCCGTGCCGGGCGCCGCCGCCTCCTCGGGTGGCAAGGCGGGGGGTGCCCCGCTTAGGTTGGCCGCCCGTGAAAGTGACCATGATGCTTTGTGACGCGGCCCAGGTGGCGGAGGGCAAGCTGTTCATACTGGGAGGGGGCTGGAGCATGATCGGCCCCGCTCCCACCCCCTCAGCCATCGCCTTGAAGATCGAGGTGGGCTGGCACGAGGCCGAGATGCCCCACCACTGGGAGCTGTTCCTCCAGGACCAGGACGGCGCTGACGTCACCGTGGAGACGCCGGAGGGACCGCGCCCGGTGGAGGTGCGGGGTGACTTCCAGGTGGGGCGGCCCCCCGGAGTACCTGAGGGGAGCCCGGTGGACGTGACGCTGGCCATCAACCTGGGGCCCCTGCCCCTCCAGCCGGCCAGCCGCTTCACCTGGCGGCTCACGATCGACGGCGAGACCGACGAGGGCTGGACCCTGAGCTTCAGCACCCGACCCCCCGAGGCCGAGATCCCGGAGGCGATGTAGCCCAGCGCCTGGCTCTGGCGGTGAGGCGTCGGTCTGGACGGGAGCGCCGCCGCCGTAGTAGGCGGGAGCGCCATGACCACCTATGAGCGGCCCTTTGGCCGGTGCCTGGAGGACTTCGAGGTGGGGGACGTCTACCGCCACTGGCCGGGCAAGACCATAACCGAGTACGACGACCATCTGTTCTGCATGATCACCATGAACCACCACCCCCTGCACACCAACACCTGGTTCGCCGAGCGGGACACGGTGCACGGGCGCAACGTGGTGGTGGGCAACCTCGTCTACTCGCTGGTGCTGGGCATGAGCGTTCCCGATGTGAGCGGTTCCGCCATTGCCAACCTCGAGGTGGAGTCACTCGTCCACCGCCACCCGACGTTCCACGGAGACACCATCTACGCCGAGTCCCGGGTGCTGGACGTGACCGAGTCGAGGTCGAAGCCCGACCGGGGGGTCGTGACGGTGGAGACCAAGGGCTTCAACCAGCGGGGGGAGGAGGTGTGCTCCTTCCGGCGAAAGGTCATGGTCTGGAAGCGGGAGGCCCAGCCGCCCCGGCGCCGGCCCTACGAGGAGGGTGTGTGGGGACCCTAGGCGAGCAGCATCGTTATCTCGCCTGCCATGGGGTCGGTTGGGGGCGGCCGGCCAGGAGACCCCTGCCCGGCCATGGCGCTTCAGCTGAGAGCTTCAGCTGGTAGGGGTTTCAGCTCGTGAGGGCGGCCAGAAGGCTGTCCAGGGCTCCGTCGGCCAGGGCGGCCAGCTCCTCGTCGGTGCGGTCCTGGATGGGGTGGGCCACGTAGACCGCTGCGGGCTCGACCCCGAGCGACCGGGCCTGGGCGGCCAGGGCCTCTCGGAACTCTTCGGAGGCCACGATCACGCCGGGCACCCCTCTTGACTCCAGGTCGGCGATGTCGTGCACACTGCACGACGTGCAGCTTCCTCAATCGGCCAGGGCTTCTATGACCACATCACAAGTGGTGGCGATGCGGTGCCTGAGGTCGACGGGAGCCGGCTTGGTGAAGGTGGGCTTGGAGTAGCGCTCCACCCGCAGACCCCGGCGGGACAGGTGGTCGGCTATGCGGTCCAGGAAGACATCGCCCCGGGACTTGGAGATGTCCAGGAGACCGATGGTGGCTCCCGACAGGGAGGCCGGCCGGGGGGCCCGGGGCCGCTTGCTGGGCACGCGCTCCGACGTGGGGTCCAGTAGGACCCGGGGCCCCGGAGGGGGGGTCGAGGTCCCTGCGGTGCTCATGCTCTGACCTCCTTCGTCACGGGCTCGCTGCCCGCCGGGCCGGACACCCAGCTCCCGATGATGGCCGAGAACAGGCCGGCACGCCCGCCGGCGTGCACCACCAGGAGGCCTCCCGGGCGGAGCTTGGGCAAGGTGCGGTTCGTCTCTGCCCAGCGCGGCGGGATGCCCTCCGCCATGCCACCGGCTCCTTGGACCAGCTCCTCGACCGGCAGCTGGAGCAGCTCGTCCAGCTCGGCTCGCAGCCGGTCCTTGCTCCACCCCGCCCGGCGGAACACCTCGCCGTGCTCGGGAGAGACGACCAGCACGGCGTCGTAGGCCACCGGCCACTTGGGATGGGCCACCGTGCGCAGGCAGGCGGCGTAGGTCCGCACCAGGGAGGAGGGCTCCCGGGAAAGCTGGTCGAAGACCGCCCGTGGGGCCTCGCCGGCGAACACCGTCACGGCCGAGGTGCCCGGTGGGAGCCCTCTCTCCACCGACAGGGGCTCCCAGGGGGAGCCCTGCTCGTCCTCGGCGAAGCAGAATGTGTACTTCCCCGGTTGGCCAAGGGTGGCCCGGTCCACCTCACCCGGTCGGCCGCCGCCCACATTGCGGATCACCAGCTGCAGCGCCCGTCCGATGGTGGCGTTGGCCCTGTTCCCCGGGCCGAGGGCGTTGATGCCGCTGTTCATGCCGATGGCCCTGGCCAGCGGCCCGTTCACGATCACCACCGGGCCGGGGAAGTACGTGGTGGCCAGCACGCCGTGGGCATTGAACTCGGGAGTGCACGCCGCCTCCACCGCGGCCAGGACCACAGGTAGGTACTCCGGGCGGCATCCGGCCAGGACGGCGTTGACTGCCACCTTCTCCACCGTGGCCTCGGCCATGTCGGGGGGGACCACCGCCACCACCTCGCCGGGGTCCCGGCTGGTCCCGCTCAGCATGCGCGCCACCCGCGCCTCGGTGGGGGCCACGACCGGGAGTCCGTCGGTCCAGCCCCGCTCGAACATGGCCTCGGCCTCGTCCTCCAGCTCGCCCAGGGGGATGCGCCTGGACGCCAGGTGCGCCCGCGCCCACTGCCCGGCTCGCCGGTCCTCCAGGGCGGGGTCCTGGGTCAGCGATCCGCAGCCGGGACGATACCCGGGCAGCCCGGGACCGAGACCCGTCGAGGAGCACACCTTCTCCCACTCGTCACGGGACCACCCAGCGGCACGGGCCACCTCCCTTCCCCCGGCCAGGCGCACGACGGTGGGGACGGTGTCGATGCCCAGGGCGAAGGACAGGTCCAGGCTCGAGTCGTCAATGCACGACAGCCCTGGGGGGAACCCCGGGCCGTCCTGGGTCAGGATCGTGAGGGACGCCCCGCCCTCGGCCAGCTGGGCCAGCACAGGGACGATCAGCCGGCAGGTGGGGCAGTCGGACCGGACCACCACGGCCAAGCCGTCGGGCAGGGCCGCCCGGGTGGTGAAGGTGGTCACCCCGGCCACCGTATTGCGCTCGGAAGGGACTCCGGTCCACGATCGGTAACCTCCCGTGCGAAGAGAAGGGGGAGAGTGCTGAAGGTCACGTTCTACGGAGTGCGAGGGTCGTGCCCGTGCTGCGGCGACCGCATCCGCCGTTACGGGGGCAACACGGCCTGCGTGGCCCTCGAGTCACCCGGAGAGCCCCCCATTCTCCTGGACCTGGGAACGGGGCTACGCAGCTTCGGGGAGGGCCAGCCCACCGACGGCAGCTTCCGGGGAGCGGCTCTGGTGAGCCACCTCCACTGGGACCATGTCCAGGGCCTCCCGTTCTTCCCACCCATAGACCGTGAAGGGGCGGTCATGGACGTGTACGGCCCCGGCCAGGACGGCACGACCCTCGCCGACTGCTTCGACGCCTTCATGCGCCCCCCGTACTTCCCGATCAGGGCCAGCGACCTGCGGGGCCGGGTCCGCTTCCACGACCTGGCTGACGAGGATCTGGCCATCGGGGGGGCCAAGGTCCGGGCCCGCCAGGTCCCCCACCTCGGCGCCACCCTCGGCTATCGGGTGGAGCGTGACGGGACCAGCCTCGCCTACGTGAGCGACCACCAGGCTCCGCCGGGCCTGGACCGAGTGGACCCGGCCGTCTTGGAGCTGTGCGACGGCGTGGACCTCCTGATCCACGACGCCCAGTACACACCGGCCGAGTTCGCCGGCAAGGAGGGCTGGGGCCACTGCACGGTCGATTACGCCCTGCTCGTCGCCAAGGAGTCCGGGGCTCGTCGCTTGGCGCTGTTCCACCATGATCCCGCTCACGATGACGACGACATCGACCGGCTCCTGGAGCAGGCCCGGCGGCGCGCAGCCAGCACGGGGCTCGATGAGGTCGTCGCCGCCGCCGAGGGCCTGGTGATCCAGCTGGACGGTGCCTGAGGATACGCCGCCCGTGCCCGAGGGCCCTGGGACAGCGCCCCTGGCTCCCGGTGGCGCCACTGGCCCCTTCGAGGGCGGTGGTCCCCGCGCCACTGGCCCCTTCGAGGGCGGTGGGCCCGGCGCCACGGGCCCCTTCGAGGGCGGCCCCGTGGAGCTGTCGGGGACGGAGCCGGTCTCGCCCGACCAGGCTCGCTTCCGGGAGGTCCTGGGCCACTTCGTGAGCGGGGTGACCGTGGTCACCACCATGGGCCAGGACGGGCCCCATGGGTTCACCTGCCAGGCCTTTGCGGCATTGTCCCTTTCCCCGGCCCTGGTCGTGTTCGCCCCTGCCAGGACGTCCCTCACCTGGCCCCGCATCCGGTCTGCGGGGGTCTTCTGCGTGAACGTCCTGAAGGACGACCAGGAGGCTCTGGGCCGGGTGTTCGCCACCAAGGGTGACGCCAAGTTCGACGGGGTGGGGTGGGGCCCGAGCGCCAAGGGCTGCCCGATCCTGGCCGGGGCACTGGCCTGGGTGGAGTGCGAGTTGGCGGATGTGCACGACGCCGGGGACCACTTGCTGGTGATCGGGCGGGTGCTCGACCTGGGGGCGGGGGAGGGCCACCCCCTCGTGTTCTATCGGGGCGGCTTCTACCGGGGCGGCTTCGGCGCCTTCCCGGCCTGAGCACCCGCTTTCCAGGGCGGCTTGGGCGCATTGCCGGCCTGAGCACCCGCTCCCGGGGCGGCTCGCCAACCCGCCCCGGTCGGTGGGGTCGCCCCGGCTACCGGGGCTGCCCCGGTAGCCTCCCGTCGTGGCGAACATCACCCCCTCCGACGTGATCGCCGATGTGGTCATTGTCTCCCCCGACGTCCACCGCGACGAGCGGGGACGCTTCGTCGAGACCTACCGGCGGTCCTGGTTCCCATTGGGCCGGGAGATGGTCCAGGCCAGCCGGTCCGACAAGGCCGCCGGGGCCGTCGTGGGACTGCACTACCACCTGCACCAGGCGGACTACTGGTACGTCCCGAGGGGACGAGCCCGGGTGGTGCTCCACGACCTGCGGGAAGGTTCCCCCACCGATGGCGCCACCCAGGTCCTCGAGATAGGCGAGCACGACGACCGGGGCGTCTTCATCCCCCCGGGTGTGGCGCACGGCTTCGCGGCCCTGACCGACCTCACCCTCACCTACCTGGTGGACGGCTACTACAACCCCTCCGACGAGCTGGGCGTGGCCTGGGACGACCCGGAAGTGGGGGCCGACTGGGGGGTGGAGACCCCCATCCTCTCGGCCCGCGACCGGGCCAACCCGAGGAGGGCGGACATCGAGCCCCGTGACCGGCCCCGGGTCGGGCTGCGGAGTTGAAGATCTCCTTGCATGTCAACCACCGAGGGCGGCCGACGTAGTTCAATGGTCTGGAACCGTATGGTGGTTCTCGGTGTCGGACGATAGGAGGGGAGTGCTCCCCGGAGAGAGGCAGTAGATGGCAAGCCTGGTGATCATCATCGCTATCGTCGTGGTGATCGTCCTCTTGCTGTCCGGCCTGAACCGGTTCCCCTGGCGCAGGGAGCGGCACTCGATCAAGCACTACAAGCAGGCCATGGGCGTGCTGAGCGAGGTGTCGCGTCGGACCGAGGATGTCACGGTGCCACCGGGGGAGGATGAGGCCGAGGCGGCGACGCCCAACGGCCAAGCGCCTCCTCGCCGGCCTGCTCCCCTCTATGCTCCCCGCCGTCCCGCCGGCCACCTGGACGACGACCAACGGGCACCCCGGCCGGAGGCCCAGCCGGCCACGGCAGGTCCGTACTGGTCCCCCCGGGCACCCACCTCCCCGGAGGACACCGGCATCCTCTGGATCGGCCCGGCGGGTGAGGAGCGCCCCCCTGGCCCGCCCGGGCCCGAAGAGGCCCCCGCACCCCAGCCGGAGCCTGCCGCCACGACCATCCCGCCCGCCCCGGCGGCCGAGCCCCCGGCTGCTTCCGAGCCGGCGGCCGGTCCCGAGTTCCCGGCTGGTCCCGAGCCGGCGGCCAGTCCCGAGCCGTCGGCACCGGAGCTCCCCGCCGCCGCCCGAGCCGGGGAGGAGCCGGCAGCGGCCGCGGGCCTGGACCCCTTCTCGCGGCTGATGCAGCTGCTGCAGCCGGGGCACCGCACCCCCGCCCCAGAGGCCGAGTCGCCATCCAGCCCGGCCGCTTCCCCCCAGCCCCCCGAGGCTGGGGCCGGGCCCGAGCCCGAGCCGGCACCGGCCCCGGGCCGCTCGGGGCCCTCCTGGCCGCCTCGCCCTCCGAGGCTGCGTGCCGGGGCTCACGCCCGGCGCCGTCCCGCCAGGCTGGCCAGACCGGCCAAGACGCCGGAGCCCGCCGCCTCGCCCGGCGCGGCCCCTGCCCCGGCCGCAGCCTCGTCGGGTGCTGACTGGGACGAGGAGCAGCGGTCCACACCGGCCCGCACCCTCCGGTTCTCGCTCGCCGGCAACCGGGGGAGCGCGGTGGCAGCCGTGGCGGCCCTGGTGGTGGTCGTGGCAGGGGCCGCCACTGCCCTGGCCGTCACCGGTGGCCGGCCCACCACTCCCGTCCGCCGGTCAGCCCCCAGGGTCCACCGCAGGGCGGCGCCAACCACAACGACCACCACCACGACCTCGCCCCCGCTGCTCCAGCCCACCACGACCAGCGCCACCGGGGCCACCTACCGCCTGCCGGCGGGCCAGTCCACGGTGACCCTCTCGGCTACCGGCCCCTGCTGGATCCTGGTCCAGTCCGCGCCGCCCCCGGCCACGAGCCCGGTGGTCTTCGAGGGGACCCTCCTCGCCAACCAGACCAAGACCTTCTCGGCCAGCGGCTCCCTGTGGATCAGGCTGGGCTGGCCGGCCCACGCCGCCCTCAAGGTGAATGGTGTGCCGGTGCGCGTCCCGACCTCAGGTGCCACCCCCTTCAACCTCACCTTCGGGGCTCCCGGCGCCGGTTCCTCCGCCTAGCCCCACGGCGTCGAGGATGAAGGCGTACACGAAGGCCTCGTCCCGCCAGGCGTCGTAACGGCCGGAGGGGCCCCGGTGGCCGGCCCCCATCTCGGTCTTCAGCAGGACGACGTTGGTGGGTGAGGCGGCCCGGAGGGCCTGGACCCATTTGGCCGGCTCCCAGTAGCTCACCCGGGGGTCGTTGAGGCCGGCCGTGGCCAGGATGCGCGGGTAGGGGCGGGGTGCCACGTTGTCGTAGGGCGAATAGGACTTCATGGTCGAGTAGACCGCCGGGTCGGACACCGGATTGCCCCACTCCTCCCATTCCGTCACCGTGAGGGGCAGGGTGTCGTCCAGGATCGTGGTCAGGCAGTCCACGAAGGGGACCTCGGCCACGATGGCCGCGAAGCACTCAGGGGCGGCATTGGCCACGGCCCCCATGAGCAGTCCGCCGGCGCTGCCTCCCCGGGCCACCAGGCGGGCGGGCTCGGTCCACCCGCCGGCGATCAGGTGGCGGGCGCAGGCGATGAAGTCGGAGAAGGTGTTGGGCTTGGCCAGGAGCCTGCCCTCCTCGTACCAGGAGCGCCCCATCTCGCCACCCCCCCGCACGTGGGCTATGGCGAAGACGAACCCCCGGTCGAGCAGGGAGAGGCGGAAGGACGAGAAGGCGGGGTCCACGCTGTGCTCGTAGGAGCCGTAGCCGTAGAGGAGGCAGGGTGCGGGCCTCTCCAGGTCCAGGCGGTACACGAGCGAAATGGGCACTTTGGCCCCGTCGGGGGCGACTGCCCACTCCCGCTCCGTGCGGTAGGCAGAGGGGTCATAGCCCCCGAGCACCGGCTGACGCTTGCGCAGCGTCGTCCGCCCCGTCTCCAGGTCGTGGTCGTAGACCGAGCGCGGCGTCACGAGTGAGGTGTAGCCGTAACGCAGGACCTTGGACCCGATCTCCGGGTTCGCCTCCCCCCAGGCGGTCGAGACCTCCTCGGGTTGGGCGATGGCCCTCAGGGTGCCCGGGTCGGGCAGGCCGTCAGGCCCGAGGTCGGCCACCCGGATCCGCCGGCAGCCGCCAGCCCGCTCGTAGAGCACCAGGTGGGAGGAGAAGAGGTCGATGTCGTGGAGGCGCACCTCCGGCTCGTGGGGGAGGGCCTCGCTCCAGTGCTCCCGGCCGGGGGTGGTGTCAGGGGCAGTGAGCAAGCGGAAGTTGGGTGCCCCGTCGTTGGTGACGATGAAGAAGCGGGTCCCGAGGTGGTCCAGCCGGTACTCGAGGCCCTGGTGGCGGGGCTCCACGACCAGGAAGTCCCCGTCGGGGTCGCTGGCCCGGAGGACCCTGGCCTCGGTGGTCATCTTGCTCTCGGTCTCTATGACCACGTAGCTCTCGTCCTTGGTGAGGGCCACGCTCAGGAAGAACCGCTCGTCGGGCTCGGTGAGAACACAGGCGTCCTGGTCCGACGGTGTGCCGAGGCGGTGACGCCACACCTGATAGGGGCGCATGGCGGCGTCAGGGCGGGTGTAGAAGACGGTGCCACTGTCCCCGGCCCAGGCCAGGCCGTAGTAGGTGTCCTCCACCACGTCGGCCAGGTCCTCACCTGATTCCAGGTCCCGGAAGCGCAGCGTGTAGCGCTCGCCCCCCGTGGTGTCGGTGGCGTAGGCGAGGAGCCGGTGGTCGGGGCTGACGGCGAAGTTCCCGAGGGCGAAATAGCTCTGGTTCTCGGCCAGGAGGTTCTGGTCCAGGATCACCTTTTCGCCCGGCAGCGTCTCCCCCTCGGCTCCCTCCGGGAGGGCGGCGTCCGCATCGGGGTCCCCGCTGGCCGGGCGGCGGCAGTGGATGGGGTACTGGGCCCCCTCCCTGGTACGGGTGTAGTAGAGGAAGGGCCCCTTGCGCACGGGCACCGAGAGGTCGGTCTCCTGGATGCGGGCCCTCATCTCGGCGTAGATGGCCTCCCGCAGGGCCGCCGTGTGGGCGCACATGGCCTCGGTGTAGGCGTTCTCGGCCTCGAGCAGGGAGATCACCTCGGGGTTGTCCCGCTCCCGGAGCCAGTACCAAGGGTCCACCCTCTCGTCACCGTGGGCCCGCAGGACATGGGGCCGGCGAGGAGCGACGGGGGGCGCGGCAGGTTGGGGTGGCGCTTGGGTCATAGGGGCCAGGATCGCGCACTGCGGGAAGCTCGGCCTGAACTAGTAAGCTAGGACTAGTAAGATAGGACCGTGTCGCGAAGGGTGGCACGGCTGGGCGTGAGCCTGTGCCTGGGCACCGGTCTCCAGCTCGGGCTCCTCGTCACCCCCGCCCGGGCCCTCCCGCCTCGGGCCGGGGGGCCGGCCGGGCACGCGGCCGCTAGCCCGGTGGCCTCGCTCCGCCGGCGGGCCGCCGCCCTTGCGGCCGGGATCGGGGCGGGCGCCACCCAGGTGTACCGGGACTCCGTGGCCCTGGGCATGGCCGAGGCCGAGGTGCGCAGGCTCCGCCGGCAGCTTGCCACCGCCACCCGGGCCGTGGTGCGCTCCAGGTCCTTGGTGGCCGAAGCGGCCCGCCGGTTGCGGGAGGAGGCGGTCCTCGACTACACGGAGGCAGGCCTGCCGGGCCCGCTGGGCTCGGCATTCGGCACTCAACCGGCCGGAGCTGAGCAGGCCCAGGTCATCCTCTCCGCCGCCTCGGCCCGGACGGATCAGGCCTTGGAGGCCTACCGCCTGGCGACTAGGACCCTCGAAGGCCGCCGGACCGCACTGGCGGCGGCCGAGGCGACGGCAAACCGGGTGGCGGAGCGCTACTACGCCAGGAGGGCCCGGTTGCAGGCCGCCCTGGATGCCGAGGCTGCCGCCCTGGCTCGGGTGAGAGGCCGGCTGGCCCGTCTGGTGGCGGAGGATCACGTCCCAGAGGGAGGGGCCGGCCCGGCCTCAAGTGGCTCGGGTCCTGGGTCACCGGGTCCCGGCCTGGCCGGGGGTGTGCAGGGCCTGCCCCTTCCGACCGGTGTGAGCGGGCTGGCCTCCACCCTGGCTCAGGGCATGCCAGCCACCCTGGCGGGCGACCTCGCCCGGCTGCGCCAGTGCGAGTCCAGCGGCAACTACCGGGCCGACACCGGCAACGGCTACTACGGCGCCTATCAGTTCGACCTGACGACCTGGGAGGGCCTGGGCTACCAGGGACTGCCGTCCGAGGCCCCGCCGGCCGTGCAGGACCAGGCCGCCTACCGCCTCTACCAGGAGAGAGGGTGGGCCCCCTGGCCCACCTGCTCGGTGATGCTGGGGCTGTAACCGGGGCGGCTGGCAGTTCGGGCGCCCCTCGGGGAGGATGGGGCATGGCCCGGATCCTGGTGACCGAGAAGCTGGCCCCCCGGGGCCTGGAGGCCATGGCCGCGGCCGGCCACGAGGTGGAGGTGCGCCTGGGCCTCTCGCCTGCTGAGGTGGTCGAGGCGGTCCGGGGCGCCCATGCCCTGGTGATCCGCTCCGCCACCCGGGTGACCGAGGAGGTGCTGGCGGCCGGGACGGAGCTGGTGGTGGTGGGGCGGGCCGGCATCGGCCTGGACAACGTGGACGTGGGGGCAGCCACGAGGCGGGGCGTCATGGTCGTGAACGCTCCTCAGTCCAACGTGCTGTCGGCGGCCGAGCACGCCATGGCCCTCCTGCTGGCCCAGGCCCGCAACATCCCCCAGGCCCATGCCGCCCTGGTGGCAGGGAAGTGGGAGCGCTCTAGGTGGGAGGGCGTGGAGCTGCACGGCAAGACCCTCGGGGTGGTGGGGCTGGGGCGGGTGGGGGCACTGGTGGCCCAGCGGGCCCTGGCGTTCGGGATGAGGCTGGTGGCCTACGACCCTTACGTGGGGAGGGAGCGGGCCCGGCAGATGGGAGTGGAGCTCATGGGCCTGGAGGAGGTGATGGCCGAGGCCGACTTCATAAGCATCCACTTGCCCAAGACCAGCGAGACCATGGGATTGATAGGCAAGGAGGTGCTGGCCCGGGCCAAGCCGGGGGTGCGCATAGTCAACACCGCCCGGGGAGGCATCGTGGACGAGGAGGCCCTGGCCGAGGCCGTGAGGAGCGGGCGGGTGGCGGGAGCGGCCCTGGACGTCTTCGCCACCGAGCCCACCACGTCCTCCCCCCTCTTCGAGCTGGACCGGGTGGTGGTCACCCCGCACCTGGGGGCCAGCACGGTGGAGGCCCAGGACAAGGCGGGCGTCACCATCGCCGAGCAGGTCATCCTGGCCCTGGCCGGAGAGTTCGTGCCCTTTGCCGTCAACGTGGCGGCCACCGAGGCGCCGGAGGCCGTACGGCCCTTCCTCCCCCTGGCCGAGCACCTGGGCCGGTTCCTGGCCTCCCTGCTCGGTGGCCTCCCTCCTGCCCTGGACATCGAGTACGAGGGGGGCTTGGCGGGGGCGGACACCCGGATCCTTTCGCTGGCCGTCCTCAAGGGGCTGTTCGCGGCGGGCACGGAGGAGCCGGTCAGTTATGTCAATGCTCCCCAGCTGGCCGCTGAGCGGGGCCTGGAGGTGAGGGAGACCACCACCTCGGTGACCCGCAACTACGTGAACCTGATCACCTTGCGCGGCGGCGGCCATGCCGTGGCCGGCTCGGTGGCCGGCCTGGCCGGGCAGCCCCGCATCGTCATGGTGGACGGTTACATGGTGGAGGTGCCGCCCGCCCCCCACATGTTGGTCGTGCACAACGACGACCGTCCCGGGATGATCGGCCTGGTGGGCACGGTCCTGGGCGAGGCGGGGGTGAGCATCTCCAGCATGGCCGTGGCCCCCTCGGGCTCGGATGGCGGAGGGGCGGAGAGCTCGGTGGGCGGCGCGGCGGGGGGTTCGGTGGACCCGGGCCTGTCGTCTGGGACCGCCCTCATGATCCTTGCCACTGACCGGCCCGTTCCCGGGGAGGTGGCTCGCCAACTGGCTGAGGCCCCGGGGATCCTCGGGGTCCACCTGGCCGGGGCAGGCTGAGAGTTCCCACAGCGGCGGGAGTTCCTATTGGGGCGGGGGGCGGGGTGAGGGTTCCCACCAGGGCGGGAGTCCCCACTGGGCCGGGGGGCGGGACGTGGCCGAGCACCAGCATCTCGAGAAACACGGCGTACTTTTCGCGCTGCGGCGCGATAATTACCCCGGAGCGCGAAGAGTAGGCCGGTTTTCCGGAAGACCCGAGGGTCCCTAGTGCCCCAGCAGCAACGTTTGAGGGCGCGTCCACCACCTGAACGTCGAGGTCGCGCACACTGGTCCTGTCGTGTCGGATCGGCGGGGAGGCGGTGTGCGAGAAGGGATACGGGTTCGAGAGAT